>Ga0187870_1000013_pt1 | contig 256009 bp, 243 predicted proteins | sample June2016WEW_13_1_3_FD_132974 | JGI IMG/M metagenome (GOLD analysis project Ga0187870, IMG submission 132974) | Peatland microbial communities from SPRUCE experiment site at the Marcell Experimental Forest, Minnesota, USA - June2016WEW_13_150 | ecosystem: Environmental > Terrestrial > Soil >...
CAGGCGCTCGAGCCGGGCGCGGTCGCCCCGGCGCAGCGCCACCACACGGATGGGGAGCGGCATGGCCGCCAAGATACCGCCGGCCTCGTCATTATGCAAGACACTTTAGCGACACTACACTAGCTGGTTGGTACGAACGGAGGGCCTTCCAATGACCGACTCGTCGTCCATTCCTTCTCCATCGGCAGTGGCCGAGCGCCTCTCGGTGCTCGAGACCGATCTTCGCGGGCTCCGGGCAACATTCGGCGCAGTATCCACCTTCGCTGGCCTTGTCTTCGGCCTCCTCGGGATCGCGCTCGCTTGGAACGTCACCTCCGAACGGAGCGACCTGCGGGAGTTCCAGAAGGGCATCAAAGAAGAGGTTCAACACAGCTTGGGCCAGGTAGCCGAGGAACCTTTAATCTCCCTAGCGACGGCTGACCGCCGGTCTCTCGACGGCGCGGTGGTTCAGCCAGTTCTTCAGCGGGACAGCAGTGGCCATCTTAAGGTCCTCATTCCCGCCATCATGACTAACACCGGAAGAGGGTGGTCCGGGGACATCGCGCTCAAACTCTACACAACCCGGGCAATCTCCCAGCCTGACCGCTCTACCGACGAGCCGAGCTTCGTCTTCGAGGGTAATTGGCTGGGGCCGAACACCAACACTCCAAGCATGCCCGGGGGGGGCTACTCAACCCCGTATGACTTGACCATCTGGTCCACTGTGAGAACCATCCCGCCTGGCAGTTACCCGTGCCTCGTCAAGGTCTACTATGGCCGCGGCAAGGTTACCCGGGCCGCCTTTACATTATTGATACAGCAGCGCGGCACGTAGCTCGCGGGGTTCCTCCCAAACTCCGTGTGGGCCAGCCGTGTGACCACGGATGACGTCCGAGTCCGCGCCGGTGCGCGGCAAGGCTGAGAGGTGAAGTCGCAGGTGACGTAGGTCCAGGAGGAGTTCGGCACCGAGGCATGGGACTCCTCGGGTAACCGGCATTTCTTCCTTCTCGGTGGTCCCGCTGAGTCGGATGGGGATCAGGGAACACGGGTTCAAGGCTGCTCGCCAGGTCGGCCGCGTGAACGCGAGAGCGAGGAGGCCCGACAAACGAAAGAGCCCCACCACTCCATGGGGCTCTTCCGTCTAGCTTTGGTCGGACCAGCGACCCGCGCTGCTAACGTGTGCCAATTATTATCCTCATCCCGTCACAGCGCCAGCGCGAGCTCTGGCAGCCCAGCCTGCCAATGTGCCCGGAGGGGCTTGGACTCCCACCTCCACGTTGGCAGCGCGGTGTGTTGTCCACATTACACCACGGGCACACTACAGCCACGGGCTAAACTAGGGAGAACCTCCGGTTTGGCCAACAGGGCTGGAAAACCTGCTCCGCAGGCCATTTCCGCACGATGCACGTCACAATCATTGCAGCGAGCCGGTACCAGAAAGGGTCAGCGGCGCGGGTTTGCGGTGAGGTAGGCGTGAAGGAAATTGTCCGTGCGGTCTCGCTCGTCGTTCCGCACCAGGTCTGCTAGTCGGTCAACCCACGCTGACTGTCCGAATTCCCGCAACGGTTGGTCGCCTCTACGGCGCCAGGTCCGACCGGCACATCATTCGCGCGCCGCCGGCGGCCGGGCGCCAGAGCAGGCCCTGATCCTCGACCCACTTCGGGATCTTCGCCACACCTGCCGAGGACGTGACCCAGAGCAGCGACGACGCCGGCTCTGGCACGCCACACAAGCCCGCCATCCGCTTCGCGAGCGCCAAGTCCCTCGCACTCCGCTCGACCAGCTTCTTCCGCGTCGGCTTCGCGCTCATGCGGAACGCCGCCACCTTCTCGACCGCGGCAGGATCCACCCAGCGCGCTTCGAGCGCCGCCGCGGGCCTCGCGCAGGCCAGGTAGAACGACGCGAAGATGCGCCGCGCCTGCGCTCGATGCTCGGGGCTCCGGAACCAGAGATAGCCGACTTGGTCTGGCCAGGTGGATGGCGTAATCCACTTGGTCGCGTCCCCCACGACGACGTCCGCCCCGGACTCGGCCATCTTCGGGAAGCCCGCTGCCCCCGCGTGCGCGTAGTCCGCCACCAGCAGCGGCGTGCGCGCCCCCACGCGCCTGCGGATGTGGTGGAAGATCGGCGCCAGCGGCAGCCGCTCGCCCTTCCACGTCACCTGGCTCAGCACCACGGCGTTGGGCTGGTGCCGTACGACGCTCTCGAGCACGTCGCCCGCGTCGAGCACGTCCACTGCGGTATCGGGGAAGCTGGCCGCGTCGAAGTACTCGCCTGCCGAGAGCGCGATCCGCTCGATGCCGAGCGAGGCGAAGACCAGCCGAAGACCTGCCAGCGTTCCCGGCGCCAGGACGACGGCCGACGACGCGGCGCCGTAGACGTCGGCCACGAGCTGCCGCACGTGGCCCGCGAGACGGTAGTCGGCCTCGACCCGGTGTCTCATCGCTCGGCCCGCCTCAATCCGACGGCCCGCCGCAGGTGCACTCGGCGCCCGTCATCACCTGGAGCACCGCGCCCGCGGGCCGCGCGACCAGATGCGTCGGCAGGACGCGGCGGAAGTGCGCGACCGTCCCCTGCCGCAGCACCTCGGCACGGGTCACCGCCCCCGACGCGTCCCTGAGCTGGACCTCGAGCGAGCCCTCGAGCACGATCCAGCTCGCCGCCCGGCTCGGGCCCAGCGTGCGGTACGCGGGCGCGCGACCGGTCCACCCGTTCCTGAGACGCATCACGCCGAGGTGCAGATTGTGCGGCACGTCGCCCCGCGGCGCCAGCAGCGGCCGCCACGCCGGTTGCTGCGGCGTCTCGCGATCGCCTTCGGGCAGGCTCGCGACCATCCACTCCTGCGACGCCTGCACGATGAGCTGGGGCAGGGGGAACCGGAGGAACCGCGCCAGCCGCGCGATCGCCTCGACCGAGACGTTCTGGCTCGCCGCCTCGATCCGCGAGATCTGCGCCGCGTCCACGTGGCAGAGCGCCGCCAGCGTCGAGACGCCGATGTTCGCGCGGTCGCGGAAGAGTCGCGTCTGCTCCGCGATCCCCCACGCCAGCAAGGCGTAGGTCACCGGGTTCAACACCTGCGCGGCCGTGAAGCCGGTCTTGCCCACCGACGCTGGACGCGCGCCGCCGCCTCCCCGCGCGCTCACGTTGATCGCCGTCGGCGACTCGCTCGAGGGGCGGAAGACCATCCACGCCGACGCCTCCGTCTGCCCCACCGCCCAGGTGTGGTGCGGCACCTGCGAAGCCAGCCGGATCGCCGAGCCCTTCTCCAGCGCCGGCGAGAGATGCACCTCCGGCGCCTTCCCTCCCGGCGTCCAGGCGAAGTGGTACTGGATGCGGCCGCTGATCGGAATCAGCGCCTCCTCCCCCGAGTGCGACATGAACTCGTTCCGCGTCCGGCGCGGCGCGAAGGTGGCGCGCAGAACGGAATACGACGGCCCCCACAGGTCCGGCGGGTCGTAGCTCAGATAGGTGATGTCCGAAGCGGCCGTCACCTCCGTCCGGAGCGTCGAGAACCCCTGCGCCTCGTGCACGATGTTCCAGTCCTGGTACGCCGAGGCGGGGAGGTAATCGCGCAGCACGGCGACTGCGGAGTCGTAGCCCTCCTTGAAGGCGACCGAGGAGGCTAGCCACCCCAGGGTGCCGTGCCGATATGCCGGCGTCCGGGTCGCCCCGGCGTCGGCCAAGCCCTTGCTCCGTTTCCGCTTCTGGCGCATGGACCCTATGGTACGGACTCCCGCAACCGGGCGCAATCGGGTCAAAGGGCGAACGCCCAGTCATAATTCCCTGCTAATTTCAAGGCTCTTGACACAACGTCCTGACGGTGGTATCGTCTACCTCGGCAGGGGGTAGGATATGGACATGAAACGGCGACTCGCCTTGAGCGCGGGTTCTCTCGGACTTGCCGCGATCCTGGCGCTTCCAGGAACGGCGCTCGGCCAGAGCGAGGGCAACGGGTTCCTGTTCCGCCAGCCCACGGGGAGCTTCACCCTGCGGATGGGGCTGGCGATGCCGAATGCCACGGGGGACCCGTTCTCGGACTTCACCCAGAATCTGACCCTGTCGAAGTCGAGCTACGACGCATTCGACATGGCGGGCGACGTGGCGTTCACCGTCAACCCGCGCCTCGACGTGGTGGTCTCGGCCGGCTGGGCCGGCTCCCAGGCGGGGTCCGAGATGCGGCACTGGCTCGACGCGAACGACGAGCCGATCCGGCAGACGACGACGCTGCAGCGGGTGCCGCTGACGGTGAGCCTCAAGTACTACCTGCGCTCGCGCGGCCGTGCGGTGGGCCGGTTCGCCTGGGTCCCGGCGTCCGGGCTGGTGCCATACGTGGGCGCGGGCGGCGGGGTGATGTACTCGCGCATCCATCAGTGGGGGAACTTCGTCGGCCAGGACACCATCATCCGCAGCGACGCATTCTCCTCCGAAAGCTGGACGGGCACGGCCCACGCCTTCGCCGGCGTGGAGCTTCCTTTGGGGCCGCGGTTTGTACTGAGCGCCGAGGCCCGGTATGCTTACGCGAAGACTCCGCTTGGCCCCGATTTCTACCAGTTTGGCGACATGAACCTGTCGGGGTTTTCGGTGACGCTCGGAATGGGAGTGAGGTTCTGATGAAGACTCCATTGCTGGTGGCTTCGATGCTGGTGGCCGCCGCGGCCGCGGCGGCCGCGCAGCAGCCCCAGAGCGACCCGCGCTGGCAGGCCTGGTACGGCTGCTGGATGGCAGTGGACGGCACGGCGCCGAGCCCGACCGGCCAGGCGCCCACGGTGTGCGTGATCCCCGCTGGCGGGGGCGTGGACGTGCTCACCGTCGTGGACACGTCGGTCGTCGCGCGGGATCACATCGAAGCCAACGCCGAGCGGCACCCGGTCTCGCGCTCGAGCTGCACGGGCTGGGAAACCGCGGTCTGGTCGAGCCAAGGCGACCGCCTCTACCGCCAATCGGAGTACACCTGCCCCGGAGACGTCAAGCGCGACGGTAGCGAGTTGCTCGCGATGACGCCGGAGTGGGAATGGCTGGACGTGCAGGGGCTGTCGGCGCGCGGCAACATGGGCGTGCGCACGCTCCGGTACACGAGCGCCGCGGTGCCCGCGGTTCCGCAGATCGCCACGGCGCTGGCCGCGCACGCCTCCGAGATGGGCATGGCGCGCGGATTGGCCGCGACGCCGCCCACGAGCGCCGACGTGATCGAGGCATCGCGGAGGGCGGACCCGGCCGTGGTCGAGGCGTGGCTCGCCGAGGAAGGGGAGGGGTTCCCGCTCAACGGGAAGCAGCTCGAGGCGCTCGCCGATTCCGGCGTTTCGCCCCGCGTGATCGACGTGATGATCGCGATGACCTATCCGAAGGTCTTCACTGTCGCGGCGCCCTCCGCGCGCGGCGGCTTCAACGGGGCCGAGGCGTCGGTCCGCTCGCCAGCGCCGGACACGATGTACGCGTACCGAAACCCGTATGACGGCTACGGCTACGGGCTCTACGCACCTCCGTATCCGTGGGGCTGGGACTACTACTCGCCGTGGAGCTGGTCGTTGTACGGTTACTACTCGCCGTTCTTCTATTCGCCGTACGGCACGTTTTCACCGTACTACTACGGCGGCTACGGCTACGGCGGCTACTACTATGGCGGCGGGACGATCATCGTCGTGTCGGGTGGCGGGTCCGCGAATCCGCCTCCGCCGCACGGCCGGATCGTGAAGGGGAAGGGCTATCAGTACGGCGAGGGCCAGAGCACGGCGACGCCGAGCACGTCTCGCTCGTCGGGATCGTCATCGGGCAGCTCATCGCCGCCGCCCGCGCCGCGGAGCACCGGCTCCAGCTCCGGGTCGAGCTCGCAGGCGGGCCAGCACGCGCATCCGAAGCCATAGCCGGATTGGCTTGAGGTACGTCGAAACGGCCGCCCGGATCGGGCGGCCGTTTCGTCATCGGGAAGGGAGGCAGCGGGGCGTCAGCGCCCGCGCCGGTGCAGCCGCGTCAGCCGGCTCCCGGCCGGCCGCTCGACCTTCTCCGCAGGCTTCTCCCGCTCCGCTGGCCGCTCCGGCTTGCTGGCGTGGTGCGCCGGCGCGTGGTGCTGTTCCTTCCTCGCCGCGCTTGCCTTGGCCCGCAGCCGGTCCTCCGCCTTTCGGGCGCGGATCTGGGCGATGCGCTCGCCGATCGGGATCTCGAGCCGCTCGGCGGGCTTGTGCGTGTAGTCGAATCCCGGCAGCACCACCAGCGGCAGCCGCTTGCCGATCGCCCGCTCGATCGCCCGCAAGTCCGCCTCTTCCTCCGGCGAAACGAATGTGAAGGCGTCGCCGGTCATGTCCATCCGCGCGGTGCGGCCTACGCGGTGGATGTAGTCGTCGGGGACAGCGGGCACGTCGAAGTTCACCACGTGGCCCAGCGCCTCGACGTCGATGCCGCGCGCGACGATGTCGGTCGCGACCAGGGTGCGGTACTTCCCGCTCTTGAACCCCGCCAGCGCCTCGGTCCGCTGCGCCTGGCTCCGGTTGCCGTGGATCTTCGCGTTCGACATGCCCTGCTTCGTCAGGTATTCGGCCAGCCGGTTGGCACGGTGCTTGGTGCGGCAGAAGACGATCGCGTCGTGGATCTCGTTCCGCCTGAGCAGCTCCAGCAGCAGCCCCGACTTCAGCTCGCGCGGCACCGGGTAGACCGCCTGCGTGATGCCGACCGCGGGCGCCGCCTTGCGCTCCAGGTTCACCGTTACCGGATGACGCAGCAGCTCGGCCGAGAGCCGGGCGATCTCCGGCGGAATCGTGGCGCTGAAGAAGAGGGTGTGCCGCTTCACCGGGATGTGGTGCAGCACGCGGCGGATGTCGGGGAGGAAGCCCATGTCGAGCATCCGGTCCGCCTAGTCGAGGACGAGGAACTCGAGCCGCTCCAGCTTCGCGTAGGGCTGGCGGAAGTGGTCGAGCAGGCGGCCCGGCGTCGCGATGATGATGTCCACGCCGCTCCGGAACGCGTGCTCCTGGGGCTGCATCCCCACGCCGCCGAACACCGGCGCACCGGTGACCGGGGTGTGCACGGCCAGCTCCTCGAGGTGCGCGTGGATCTGCGCGGCCAGCTCGCGGGTGGGCGCGAGGACCAGGGCGCGGGTGACGCCGCGCGGCTTGGGGATCAGGTGATGGACGATCGGGAGGAGGAACGCGGCGGTCTTGCCGCTCCCCGTCATCGCGCAGGCGAGGACGTCCTTGCCCAGCATTGCGGGCGGGATCGCCTGCTCCTGGATCGGCGTGGGACGGGTGAACCCCAGCTCCTTGATCGCCTTGAGCAGGGTCGGGTGCAGGCCGAACGAAGAAAATGGCATGCGGGAAAGTAACCGGCCCAGCCGCGCGCGGCGCGGGTTGGCCTCTTCTCACGTCGGGGTCCGCGGCGGTGCTATCATCCATCCGTGCAGAGGTTTCTGGACACGCTCCCCGATGCCGCCTGGCTGGTGCTGCGGTTCGCCATGGGTATTGGCGTTGCGGTGGCCGCCTATGTCCTGATCCCGCGCCTCGGGCGGATGCTGCACCTCTTCCCGTTCCGCCCGCGGGTCCGCTTCCGCCCCGAGCCCATCCCCTACCACTGGCGCTCGATCGTCGCGCGCAACGTGCCCCTGGCGGCGCGCCTGCCCGCGGAGGCCCAGGAGCATCTGCTGCGGCTCACCCAGGTCTTCCTTCACGACAAGCCGATGGAGGGCGTCGGCCTCGAGCTGACGGACGAGATCCGCGTGACGATCGCGGCGCAGGCGTGTCTGCTCCTGCTGCACCTCGACTACCCGTGCTATCCGACGCTGCGGCGGGTCCTGGTCTATCCGAGCGTGTTTCAGCCGCGCCGAGTGGAGCTGACGCGCTTCGGCGACATCGTCCAGGAGCCGCGGCCCACGCTCGGGGAGGCGTGGACGTCGGGGGTCGTGGTGCTCTCGTGGGACAGCAGCCTGGTGGGCGCGCTGAATCCGGGGGAGGGCCAGAACGTAGTGCTCCACGAGTTCGCCCACGTTCTGGACGGAGAGAACGGCGCGATGGACGGCTTGCCGTTGCTGGATCGGCCGTCCGAGTTCCGGACTTGGAGCAACGTGATCGGCTCGCTGTACGAGCGGCAGGTGCGGGAGACGCTGGAGGGAAGGGAGCCGCCGGTGCATCCGTACGGCGCGACCAATCGGGCGGAGTTCTTCGCCGTGGCGACGGAAGCGTTCTTCACGACGCCCGCGCAGTTCCAGCAGCGGCTCCCGGAGCTCTACGAGGAGCTTGCCAAGTTCTACCGCCAGGACCCGGCCGCGCTGGAAGGCGCGTCGGGCGTTACCTTGTCGCCATGACCGCAGGGGTCAGCGCCGAGTTCCTCGCACTCCAGCAGGTGTTGGCCGGCCGCTACTCGATCGAGCGCGAGCTGGGCCGGGGCGGCATGGGCATCGTGCTCCTGGCGCGCGACGTGGCGCTGGACCGGCTGGTCGCGATCAAGCTCCTGCCGGCGTACCTCGCTGCCAGCGTGGAGTCGCGGGACCGCTTCCTCAGGGAGGCGCGCACCGCCGCCGGCCTCTCACACCCCAACATCGTGCCGATCCACGCGGTCGAGCAGCAGGGCGGCCTGGTGTTCTTCGTGATGGGCTACGTGGACGGCGAGACGCTGCGCGAGCGGGTCGAGCGCTCCGGTCCGCTCTCGCCGCGGGTGGCGATGAAGGTGATGCAGGAGGTGGCGTGGGCGCTCGGCTACGCGCATCAGCGCGGGGTGATCCACCGCGACGTGAAGCCCGACAACATCATGATCGAGCGCGGCACCGAGCGCGCGCTCGTCACCGACTTCGGCATCGCGGTGGGCGGCCACGCAAGGAACGGAGACGCGGGCGAGGTCGTGGGTACCGCGCGGTACATGAGCCCCGAGCAGGCGCTCGGCGAGCCGGTGGATGCCCGCAGCGATCTCTACTCGCTCGCGGCGACGATGTTCTTCGCCCTTACGGGCCGGCCGCCGTTCGAGGGATCCAACCTGCCGGCCATCATCACGAAGCACGTCTCGACCCCGGCACCGCGCCTGGCGTCGGTCCGGCCGGAGGTGCCCGCGCGGCTCGCCGACGTCATAGACAGGTGTCTGCAGAAGGACCCCGCCGCCCGCGTGCAGACCGGCGACGAGGTCGCGCGGATCGCGGGCGAGATCCGGGGGCGCGACCTGCGGGCGCCGCCGCTGGTGCGGTCGTTCGTGCGGAACGCGCAGGTCTCCACGATGGTGCTGCTCGCGTCCTGCATCAGCGGTTCGACGTTTCGCGCGGGCACGGGTGGAACGTCATTCTCGCTGGGCGGCGCCGGCCTCATCGGCACGATCCTGATCTTCCAACTCGTGGTGGTCGCCCGCCGGCTGCTCCGGGAGGGGTACGCCTTCGAGGACATCCGGGCCGCGCTTCTCGCCGAGGCGCAGATTCAGCAGGAAGAGGCGGAGGTGACGCACGAGCGGCGCTGGATCCGGCGCCTCAACCAGCTGTGGCACCGCCTCTGGGCCGGGAAGTGGGGGCGCAGGTTCTTTCGGGTGGCTGGCATGGGCATCAAGCCGCCCGAGCGGCACGCGATCGCTTCGGCCGATGCGACGGAGCTGGTGCTCGGCCGTTCGGCGCTGGCGGCGTACAACGCGCTGCCGGCCGCTGAGCGGGAGCAGGCGAAGGACGTGCCCGCGGTGGTCGAGCGGCTGGAGCGGGAGGCGGAGGCGCTGCGGGCGCAGGGCGAGACGGGGGAGCGCCTGGCCGAGACCGTGGCGGCGCTCGAGAACCTTCGCCTGGGGATGCTCAGGCTGCGCGCGGGCACGGGGACGGTGGGCGACCTGACCGAGTGGCTCGAGCGCGCCCGGGAGATCGGGGACTACGTGGACCGCCGCATCGCGGCGGAGCGCGAGGTGAAGGGGCTGCTGGAGGGCTGACGCGCCGGGGAGTCTCCCGGTCTGGCCGTTCCCCAGTGCCAGCCATAGCTTAGGGCGTCTTCCTCAGACGGTGTACGCGTGGCCGCAGCCGATGAGCTTCGTCGCGCACTGGCCGACCGCTATGCCATCGAGCGCGAGCTGGGGCAGGGCGGGATGGCCACGGTGTACCTCGCCCAGGACCTGCGCCATCAGCGCAAAGTCGCCCTGAAAGTTCTACGGCCCGAGATCGCCGCGACGCTCGGCGCCGAGCGGTTTCATCGCGAGATCCAGATCGCCGCGCAGCTCCAGCATCCGAACATTCTGCCCGTCCACGACTCCGGCGAAGCCGCAGGCTTCCTCTACTACGTGATGCCCTTCGTGGAAGGGAATTCGCTGCGCGAGCGGCTGGCCAAGGAAGACGAGCTGCCCGTGCCGGAGGCTGCGCGGATCCTGCGGGACGTGGCGGATGCGCTCTCCGCGGCGCACGCGAAGGGCGTGGTGCACCGGGACATCAAGCCGGAGAACGTCCTGCTCACGGGGCGCCACGCGCTGGTGGCGGATTTCGGCGTGGCCAAGGCGGTGAGCGAGGCGACCGGGCGCCAGACGCTGACTACGGCTGGCGTCGCGCTGGGCACGCCGACGTACATGGCACCGGAGCAGGCGGCGGCGAGCCCGCACATGGACCATCGCGTGGACATCTACGCGTTGGGCGTGATGGGGTACGAGATGCTGACGGGGCAGCCGCCGTTCACCGCGGCGACGCCGCAGATGGTGCTCTCGGCCCATGTGACCGAGGCGCCGGTGGAGGTGACGCAGCGCCGCGCGACAGTCCCGCAGCCGCTGGCTCAGCTCATCATGCGGTGCCTGGAGAAGAAGGCGGCGGACCGCCCGCAGACGGCGGACGAGCTGTTGCCGGTCTTGGACTTGCTGGCGACGCCGAGCGGCGGTATCACGCCGACTCAAACGCAGCCGGTGGCGGCGGTGGCGCCGCGCCGGCGGGTGGTCGGCGTGGTCGGCGCCGTCGTGGTGCTGGTGGCCATCGGAGCGATTGCGGCCCAGTTGCTCAGGAGCAAGCCGCTGAGCATCACGGTTTCAGACCTGACGCAGGTGACCAGCGCGCCTGGCGTGGAGTTCCAGCCCGCGCTCTCGCCGGACGGGAAGGAAGTGGCATACGTCACGGGCCCGATCGGCGCTCCACACGTGGCAGTCCGGAGCACGATGACCGCGGCGGGCGGCGGCGAAGTTCGCCTTAGCGATACGTCATTTTCGGCCGCGTGGATTCCTAATTGGAGTTCGGACGGCGCCGTGGTGCGCTTCGGAGGTTGCCGGCCGACCGGCTGCGTATGGAACGAGACCGGGAAACTCGGCGGCGCCGTGCGGCCGTCCACGTTGCCGCCCCGCACCGCGAACCGGTTCGTCGCCTGGTCCGCCGACGGTGCTCGGTTCGCCTACTTCGTCGCCGAATCCCTTTTTGTGGGGTCGACGGCCGACACCACGGCGCCGCGTCGTGTCGCCGTGCACCCTGGCCGTGTCTGGGGTCCGCATTCGCTGGTGTGGTCGCCGGACGGAAGGTGGATCGCCTACGTCAATGGGAATACAAACTGGGTGACCAGCGGCAACGTCTCGGCCTCATCCATCTGGATCGCAAGCGCCGGGGGAGGCACACCCCAGCGCATCACCACCGAAGAGCACCTCAACGTCAGCCCCGCCTGGCTCGACGAGCGGCACCTCCTGTTCGTGTCCAACCAGGACGGCGCGCGGGGCGTCTATATCGTTCAGGTCGGGCCGGGGGGGGCGAGAGGCGTGCCACGGATCATCCCCGGTGTGGCGGACCCGCACGACATCTCGTACTCGATGGCTTCGCGCCAACTCGCCTGGTCCAAGTTCACGCTCCGGCAGAACATCTGGTCCTACCCGCTCGACCGGGCGGCTCCGGTTTCGATCCGCGACGGCGTCCGGGTGACCACGGGCAACGTGGTGAGCGAGGTTGCGGACGTCTCCCCGGACGGGAAGTGGCTCGCCTACGACAGCAACCTCCGCGGCAACATGGACCTCTACAAGATGCCGCTGGCGGGCGGGGAGGCGGTACCGCTCACCGATGCGCCCTTGGACGAGTGGGACCCCCGCTGGTCGCCGGACGGCACCGAGATCGCGTTCTACGCGGACGTTCGTCGCTCTGAGGAGCCATCGAGCGCCATCATGCTGATATCCGCCAGCGGGGGTAAGAGCATTGCTCTCAGCAGCGGTCCTGGGATCAACGACTTCCCCGTTTGGTCCCCGGACGGTCTTCACATCGCGTTCTTCTCCACTCGCACCACGCCGGGCGAGGTCTGGCTCCTGTCACGTGACAGCGTGCGCGGTGCCTGGCACCCCGAGGTTCAGCTGACCGACTCCGGCGGAGCCGCACAGGATTGGGCGCCGGACGGCAGCGGCGTGCTCTGCAATTGGGGTCACCGCCTTTGGCTGGTGTCGCCAGAGAAGCGGGTCCTATGGCGCCGAGACATCGCGGCCACGAGCCACTTGGTGGGCTGGAACCTCATCAGGTACTCGCGTGACGGCCGGATGCTCTACACCGTCGGCACGCACCGAGACGGACGCACTGGTATCTGGGCTATTCCCGCCAGGGGCGGGGAGGCCCGCTTGGTGGTTGCGGCCAACGACCCGGCGAAAGTCATATCCATCGGCGCGCTCAGCATCGGCCGCGACCGCCTCTATGTCGCCGTGTCCGAGTACGAGAGCGACATCTGGGTGGCGAAGCTGCGGTGGTGACGGATGCGTCCCCTTGTGTGCCAGCGGTGTATCAACGCTGGATGGAACCCGTTCGTAGGCTTACCAGCGGTTGGATGTCCGCCACTGCCTCGGCTCACGCACGGGCTGTGACGGCGACACCTGGGGGATCAGATGAGACGCCTGACGACCTGGATCGGGATGGGCGGCCTGTTGCTGGCGGGGTGCGCGACCGTGCACCCGGACTTCCAGAAGTACTTCAACGCCGAGTACCAGGGTCACGAGTACTACAACGACTCGCCGGACCACGCCGAGTGGATGCAGCTGGCGGCGACGCGCTACGGCTGCGACACGATGCCGATCCGGACCGCGATACGCGACCAGACCCGCATGCCGGTCGGCGTGCCGCCGTGCGACATCGCAGGCGCCGTTCCGCCCGGCGAGATCCGGGCGTTCAAGACGCCGAAGGGGATGCGCGAGGAGTGGCACTACGGCTCCGGCGCCCGGACGATGGTCGTCAACTTCGAGGGCACCACCACGCGCACTCTCGTGACCACCTTCATCCAGTGGTACTGACCTCGGGGCGGGTCCGCTTCGCCATTCTGGCGTCGTGCTGCTTCGCCGTCGCCGCCTGTCAGTCGCGGCGGTCGGAGGCCGTTGCCTCGGGGCAGGTCCCCGCGGTCATCGAGCGCCTCGATCCGGCCGCGAACGAGATCGTTCCCGAAGCTGCGACTCTCCGGAAGCTCGCCACGGGCTACACCTGGACCGAGGGGCCTGTCTGGATCCGCGACGGCTATCTGCTGTTCGCCGAGATCCCGAGCAACACGATCCGGAAGGTCATCCCCGGACAGCCGGCGACGGTCTACCTGCAGCCCAGCGGGTATCTGGGGAGCGCACCGTTCGGCGGCCGAGAGCCGGGCACCAACGGCATGACCCTCGACGCGCGCGGCCGCGTCACGGTTGCCGGTCACGGCCAGCGCGACGTCTACCGCGTGGATTCCCTCGGCGATCCGGCGCGCCACACGATTCTCGCGGACGGCTATCAGGGCAAGCGCCTCAACAGTCCCAACGACCTGGTCTACAGGTCCGACGGCTCACTCTACTTCACCGATCCGCCGTACGGCCTGCCCATGCAGAACGACTCCGACCCGGGCAAGGAATTGAAGGTCAACGGCGTCTATCGCGTGCCCGGTGCGCTGGACCAGAGACCGGGTGCCCCGCCGCAGCGCGACAAGCTCCAGCTCCTGGTGAGCGATCTGCCGCGTCCCAACGGCATCTGCTTCTCGCCGGACGAGAAGTTCCTCTACGTCAGCAACAGCCATCCGAACAGGTTCTGGATGCGCTATGCCGTGAAGCCCGACGGCACGCTCGGCGCCGGGGAGCTGTTCTTCGACGCTTCCTCCGACAAGCGTGCCGGGAACCCGGACGGCATCAAGGTGGACACGGCAGGAAACGTCTACGGCGCAGGCCCGGGCGGCGTGTGGATCTTCTCGCCTGCGGGAAAGCACATCGCGACGATCCGGATGCCCGAGGTCGTGTCCAACGTCAACTGGGGCGGCCAGGACGGCCGGTCGCTCTTCATCACCGCCAGCACCAGCGTCTACCAGATCGAGTTGAAGATCCCCGGCGTGCGGCCCTAGCTCGCCGGCACCCCGCAGCCGCCACAGGCGGGTTTGTGACTGGCGGAGCGAGCTGCCGAGCCGCATACTAGGCGGGTCCCACGAGGCCGCGAGGCTTGGCAAGTGGGCGATGCCGTGCTGTCGTGTTCTTCCTGCGGGAATGCCCTGGCGGATGGCGCGCTGTTCTGTCCGTCGTGTGGCGCCGCGACCCCCACCGAAATCAGCAGAGACACCGGCGTTGCTCGCAGCGCCGCGACCACCCAGGCCAGCGATGACGAGCAGCGCCGGCGCGTCCAGAACGCGCTGGGCGAGAGCTTTCAGGTTCTGCGCCTTCTGGGGCAGGGCGGCTTCGCCGAAGTCTGGGCGGCGTCCGATCTCAAGCTCAAACGCCAGGTGGCGGTGAAGGTGTTGCGCGGTGACCTGGTGGTTTCCGCCGCGCTGTCCGAGCGGTTCCGGCGTGAGGCCGAGGCGGTGGCCAAGCTCCGGCATCCGAACATCGTACCGATCTACCAGGTCGGTGAGGGCGCGGGGCTCTCCTACTACGTGATGCCGCTGATCGAGGGCGAAAGCCTGCGGCATCGGATGGAGCAGGGGCCGCTGGCGATCGCCGACGCGCGGCGGATCCTGGAGGAAGTGGCCGGCGCGCTGAGCGTGGCGCACAAGGCCGGGATCATCCATCGCGACATCAAGCCCGACAACATCATGCTCGAGGGTGAAGAGGCGCGCGCCGTGGTGATGGACTTCGGGATCGCCAAGGCGCTGAGCGAGGGCGAAGCGGGGCTCACGGGCACCGGGATGATCGTCGGGACGCCGCACTACATGAGTCCCGAGCAGGCGAGCGGCGAGAAGACGGTGGACTCGCGCTCAGACATCTACTCGCTCGGCATCGTGGCGTACCAGATGGTCGCCGGCGAGCTGCCGTTCGCCGGGGACAGCGCGCAGGAGGTGCTGGTCAAGCAGATCTCGGCCAAGCCGAAGCCGCTCGATGCCGTGCGGCCCGACACGCCGGTCGAGCTGTCCGAAGCGGTGATGAAGTGCCTGCGGAAGGCGCCGGCGGAGCGGTGGAACACGGCGGGTGAGCTGGCGGCGGCGGTGCGGCCGGCGGCACCCGCCCTGGTGCGACGTCTGCCGCGAGTGCTACGGCGACCGGCCGCGATCCTCCGGTGGCGACCCAGCACGCGGCAGGTCATATGGGGTGCTGCGGCGGCTGCGGTGGTCGCGACCATCCTCTGGCTCGGTCTCTCGGCCACTGACGTGGAACAGTCCGTCCGCTACTGGGCTGTGAAGGCGGGCGTGATGCGTCCGCGTCCTGAAGCTGCCTTGGTGGCGCCAGTTCCCAGGCTCTCCAGGATCCCGCAGGGGTCGGCGCTCGCGGGCAGGCGGGTGTTCTCGATGGGCGGTTCGCGCCTTGCGGTGATTGACGGGGCCAACTCGGTGCTCGGGCTGCACCTGTTCGACGGACAGACTTGGCGCAGCTTCCCGAAGCCTGCGGGGATCGGATCCGCGGGGGCAACTCAAGCGGGGAACGACGTCCTGCTGTTCCCCTACCTCGGCGGGCACTCCTACCGATGGTCCACGGCGGGCGTCGTCATGGAAGACACGGTGCCTTTTGGTATCCAGGCTTCTTGGGCCGACCCGCAGACCGCAGTCGCCATCGGATACGGAGAGTGGCAATTGGCGCAGAGGGACGCCCGGGGTTGGCATCGGGTGCCGTCACCGCGTCGAGTACGGCTGACCGCCATCGGCGGAACCGCCGTGAACGACCTTGTCGCTCTGGGCGATTTCGCGCCGGGCTTCGAAAACCTGCCGGACTCCATTGTCGAATTCGACGGCACGTCGTGGGAGAGCGTCGATCCGAGACCCGCCGGGAGCAGCGAGACCTGGCGGTTCAGCCGGGTCGTGGCGCTCGAGGAGCGCTCCTTCGCGGTCGGTGGAGGAGTCGGCGAGTGGACGAATGTGACGAGGTGGAGCGGAACCGATGTGAGCGGGGAGTGGAAGAGCGAGGCCCCTCTCCTGCTTATCCGTGCGTCGCCGGGCCGCTGGAGGAGAATCCCGCTCAGGCCCGACAGCGGATCCGGCCTGTCGTCGATCGGAGGCATCTGGGGCTCGGGGCCCGACGACTTGATCCTGTGGGATCCTGCCTGTGACGACTGTCGCCTGGTGGAACTGCACAAGGGCTCCTGGAGTGCGAACCGCACGATGGGCCCGGGCCGTGTAGTGGGCGTCGCGGACGTCGGCGGAGTGCCCTACGTGGTCTGGGGAGACGGGACGGTGTGGGCGCGGCGCAATGGTCGCTGGGTCTACTCCACTGAGGTCCCGAACACGATTGTCACGACGGCCGTAGGTGCGGCGGGTCCCAGCTGGACCTCTCGCCTCGAGGTCGGCGTCGGCCGGGACAACCTGTTCCTGTGCAACCCCGGGTGCAACCCGAACACGTCGCGCCTGGGTGACACAGCCCTCGACGCGTCTCGCGGCGCCGCGGTGGGGCGGGGCATTGCGTGGGTGCTTGGTCGCGGCGGTGTTCTTTCCAGGATCACGTGCGCTGCTGGTGCTCTCTGTACCGTCGGGAGGGAACCAATCTCTGGTGGCCTGTTCATGGCCCAGAGGAAGCAGGGCGGTGCGTTGCTGGTCGGAACCAACGGTCTTGCGGCTCGCTCGAGCGAGGCGGGCGTCTGGAAGCGGCTGCAGCTGCCTGCGGTCGTGACGCGAGAGTCACTGATCTCAGCGGACGAGGGTGCGGATGGGCACCTTGCTCTGCTTGGATCGCAGCACCTCGCCCACCTGGACTCTCTCGGCAGGGAACTTCACGTCGCGCCTCTCGTCGGGAAGACGAGGCCAGCCCACGTGCTCGCAGCCCCCGGCGGAGCGACGGCGCTCGTGTATCCGGATGAAGTCGTGATTGAGCGAGCCGATGGGACGCGCATCTGGTCGCAGTTCGGGCAGGTCGCGACAGGGCTGTCATTGTCCGACGGCCGGCTCGTCATGGGACTGGCTGGGGACGCGTCCGACCCGTTCGAGACGGGCTCGGTCTTGGTCATTGCCGTGGACTCAGCGGGCGTGCGCTCCAGGACACTGCCGATCGGCAGGGTCCGCTCGCGTGTGACGGCCCTCGCCGAGCAGACGCCAGATCTGATCATCTACACCACGGCGGGGAGCTATCACTGGCCGCTCGCAGGGTTGCCGTTCGCGAAGCCGCCAGCCCAGGCGACGGAACCCCGCCGCAGCCACTAGCTCGTTTGCGGGCCGTGACTCATGAGAGGAGATGGCCGCCCAGACTGGGCGGCCGTTGTTGCCTATACGTCCGGGTTCCTCACGAACTTCGCGTGCTCCTCGATGAACTTGCGGCGCGGCTCGACCTCGTCGCCCATCAGCACTTCAGCGAACCTCCGCGCGCAGGCGCGCGACCTGCTGCGGCATCTCTTCCCGGCCGGGAACGGCGGCGAACTCCCGGGCCCACCGCTCGACGTAGTCCCAGTCCAGCTCGCGGCCCTTGCGGCGCACCACGCTCAGGGCGTCGTCCCAGTCCCGGGGGCGTCCCGCGAACAGCTTGTGGATGAGAAGGTCTTCGGCGGCGGCGAACGGCACGGGGACATCGCCGAGCACGACCGTCACCGCCCGCCCGATCGCCTGGCGCTCGTAGGGAGTGGTCGAGAACACGAAGTCCACGCGCATGCCCGTCTCCCCGTGGCGCGCAGGAAGCACGAACGTCTCGCGGACGAAGCGCTCGGGATCGGTCGGAAGCGGCTGCAGCTCGAGTGCCGCGCACACCTCGCGCACCAGGGGCAGCCCCGATGGGTCCACGCCGAGCGTGATGTCCACGTCCTCGGTGAGACGCGGCCGGCCGTGGAGGAGCACGGCCTGCCCGCCGATCAGCATGAAGGACAGACGCCGCGCCGCGAGCTCCCGCGCGAGGCGCCCGATGAAACGCGGAAAGTCAGGTGCGGGGCGGGAGCCCATTCACGGCGCGCGCGACCGCGAGGTCGGGCGCCAGGTCCTCGGCCCAGTCGTCGCCGAGCGACGGATGGAGCGCGCGCGCCTCGGCCCACAGCGCGGCGAAGCGCTCGAGCGCGTCCGCGTAGCTGAGCTCGGAGAAGGCCGTCCGCTGGTAGTCGGCCTCGAAGTCGTCCAGGGGGCGCGAGGATTCGATCATCAAACGTCCAGGTTCCTCACGAACTTGGCATGCTCCTCGATGAACTTGCGCCGCGGCTCGACCTCGTCGCCCATCAGGATCTCGAAGAGCTGGCTCGCCTCGAACGCATCCTCCATCTCGACCTTGAGGATCGTCCGGGTCGCCGGATCCATCGTCGTCTTCCAGAGCTGGCCGGGGTTCATCTCGCCCAGGCCCTTGTAGCGCTGGATCACGACGTTGCGGTGGCGGCCGGGCCTGCCGTCCGCTTCTTGTTCTTCACTTCCCGCTTCGCCGTCTGGAGTACTGGCAACCAGCGGCTGTCCGTTGGACAGCCGCTTCACGTACTCGTCCCGCTCCACTTCGTCGAAGGCGTAGTACTCTTCCTTGCCGCGCGCGACGCGGAACAGCGGCGGCTGCGCGATGTAGATGTACCCTGCGTCGATCAGCTGCTTCATCTCCTTGTAGAAGAAGGTGAGCAGCAGCGTCCGGATGTGCGCGCCGTCCACGTCCGCGTCGGTCATGATGATGATCTTGTGGTAGCGCGCCTCGGCGAGCTGGAAGTCCTCCGCCACGCCGGTCCCGATCGCCGTGATGATGGTCCGGATCTCCTCGTTGGAGAGGGTCTTGTCGATCCGGGCCTTCTGCACGTTGAGGATCTTGCCCCGCAGCGGCAGGATGGCCTGAAACGCGCGATCGCGCCCCTGCTTCGCCGAGCCGCCGGCGCTGTCGCCCTCGACCAGGTAGATCTCGCACATCGCCGGATCGGTGAGCGAGCAGTCGGCCAGCTTCCCGGGCAGGATGCCGCCCTCGAGGCCGCTCTTCTTGCGCACCAGGTCGCGCGCCTTGCGCGCCGCCTCGCGTGCCAGCGCCGCCGAGGCCGCTTTCTCGATGATGGCGCGCGCCACCGGCGGGTGCTCCTGCAGCCAGCTGCCGAGCAGGTCGTTGACGACGCTCTTTACGATCCCCTCGACCTCGCTGTTGCCCAGCTTGGTCTTGGTCTGGCCCTCGAACTGCGGCTCCTTGACCTTGACCGAGAGCACCGCGGTGAGCCCCTCGCGCACATCGTCGCCCGAGAGGGTGAAGTCTGCCTTCTTGAGGGCGCCCATCTGCTTCGCGTACTCGTTGATCGTCCGCGTCAACGCCGCCTTGAAGCCGGTGAGGTGCGTCCCGCCCTCGTGCGTGTTGATGTTGTTGACGAAGGTGAGCGTGTTCTCGGTATAGCCGTCGTCGTACTGCAGGGCGAGTTGGACGTCCACGTCGTCGCGCACCGCCTCGATCGCGATCGGCTTGGGGTGCAGCGGCTTCTTGGTCTGGTTGAGCCACTGGATGAACTCGACCAGGCCGCCCTTGTAGAAGAAGGTCTCCTGGCGCTCGGCGCCCGCGCGCTCGTCCGCGAAGGTGATGGTGAGGCCCTTGTTGAGGAACGCCAGCTCCCTGAGGCGCGAAGCGAGGATGTTGTAGTCGAACCGCGTCTCGGTGAAGATCTGGGTGTCGGGCTTGAAGCGGACGATCGTTCCTGTGCCCTTCACCTTCTCCCGCAGGTTGAGCTTCTTGATCGTCTCGCCGCGCGCGAACGCCATGTGGTAGCGCTGGCCGTTGCGGTCCACGCACACCTCGAGCCGCTCCGACAGCGCGTTCACCACCGAGATCCCGACGCCGTGCAGGCCGCCCGAGACCTTGTAGGTGTTGCGGTCGAACTTCCCGCCCGCGTGCAGGACCGTCAGCGCCAGCTCGACGCCCGGGATCTTCTCCGTCGGGTGGAGGTCCACCGGGAAGCCGCGCCCGTTGTCCCGCACCGTGACGCTGTCGTCGGGGTGGATCGTCACCTCGATCCGGTCGCAGAAGCCCGCCAGCGCCTCGTCCACCGAGTTGTCCACGACCTCGTAGACGAGGTGGTGGAGCCCGCGCGAGCTGGTGGACCCGATGTACATCGCGGGACGGCGGCGGACGGCCTCCAGCCCCTTGAGGACCTGGATCTGCTCGGCGTCGTAACCGGTGGGTGCTGGCTTGGCCATGTGACTCCTCAAACGGGTGTCGGGTGCCGGGTGCCGGGTGCCGGGTGTCGAGTATCGGGGTTCTCCGACACCTGACACCTGGCACCTGACACCCTCACCGCACGATTCTCAGCGACGCGACCGTCTTCTGCGGCGGCGACAGGCGCAGCTGCACCGGCGCCGCCTCCAGCGCCACGAAGCGCGGCTCCTCGAGCGGCGCCACGATGCCCGCGGGCTCGGTGCGCCGCAGCCACTTCCGCCGCAGCCGGATGAACCGGCGGAACAGCCGCGCCCGGTCCGCCGCCAGCAGCTCGGGCAGCAGCCTCCAGGCCCCGGCGAACAGCTGTGCTTCGACCGGGGTGTTCGCCAGGCGTCCCTGCGCGTGTGCCTCCGTGCCCCCGGCCTCCGTGAACCACGACAGCAGCACGTCGTGGTCGTGGATCTCGCCCAGACAGTCCTGCAAGTCGCGCGTCAGCTTGCGCTCCTCGTCGAACGCGAGTCCGCAGGTCTCGGCGTGGAAGTCGAGCACGTAGCGCAGGTGCTTGATGTTGATCCGCAGCGCGTGCAGGTCCGCGGCCGCAGGCGAGCGCTCGGTCACCCCGCGATGCGCCGACACCCGCCGCGCCTCGCGGTGGATCCGGTCCGCGAGAAACCGCGCCGCCATCGCGTCCTCGCCGCAGCCCTTCCTGAACCGCGGGTGGCGCGCACGCTCCTGGAGCGCGGCCTTCAGCTTCGCGTAGCGCCCGCGCGCCAGCATCGTCTTGAGCCTCCGCTGCGCGCGCCAGCGCCGCTCCTTCAGCGCCGCCACGAGGTCCTCGAGCCGGGCCGCCTCCACCCCCGCCAGGTGCGGCAGGTGCCGCTCCTCCAGCAGGGCGGCGATCACGTCGAGGTCCCGCACGCGCCCCAGCGAGCGCGCCAGCCAGCGCAGCCGCGCGCGGCCGGCGCGCTTCCCGGGCCGCAGGACGTTCGAGAAGAGCGCCAGCGCCGCCCGCAGCCGCCGCGTCTGCACGCGCATCTGGTGGATGGCCTCGGTGTCGCCGCGCCGCGCCCCCTTCTCGTACCGCACCAGGTCCCGCACCTGCCGCGCGACGATCCGGCTCGCCGCCTGGCGGACCGTGAGCGCCGGGGCGGGGGAGAGAATGGAGTTCATCGCCGCGGCTTCCGGCGCGTCAGCGCGTCCGCCGGCGTCTCGGTTCCCACCAGCCAGCGGATCCGCCTGATCCGCCCCGCCGCGCGACCGGCGTTGATCAGGGCGAGTACCTCCGGCGTCATCAGCGACAGCTCCTGCCTCCATGCGCTCGACTGCACCCGGACGAACATGGTGCCGTCGGACGTGACCGACTCGGGCGTCGCCGCGTGCGCGATCCGCTCGCCGACCAGCGCCGGCCAGGCGTTCACGACGTCCGCCTGGCCGAGCCGATCGGCCAGGCCGGCCGACTTGAGATAGCCGGCCAGCGCCTCGCCGAGCTTCGTGGGCTTGCCCCTGCGTGTCGCGGTCACGCCTCGATCCGTCCGTCCTCGATCCGCCACTTGGGAAGCCTGCTCACCGCCCCCGGCATCTCGCCGTCCCGCGGCACCGTCGCGAACACCTGGCTGCCGCGCTCGGCGAGCCCGTCGACCAGGGCGCCCAGCCGCGCACTGCGCGCCGCGTCCAGCTCGGCGAAGGCGTCGTCGAGACAGAGGACGGGGAGCGCTCCTGTGCGGCCGCCCGTCTCCGCCAGCGTCTCCGCCTCGACCAGGCGCAGGGCCATCGCCGCCGTGCGCCACTGGCCCGCCGACCCGTAGATCCTCAATTCGCGCCCGCCCAGCAGGAGCCGCAGATCGTCGCGGTGCGGCCCCACCGACGTGCGCCCGTGCTCCAAGTCCCTCTCGCGTGAGCGCTCCAACGCTGCGGCCAGCTCCGCCTCGCTCGCCGTGTTCCGCGACGCGTAGCAGAGCTCGGCGTCGGCGCTCTCGCCGATCGCGCGGCAATGCTCGCCGTAGCGAGCCGCCCACCGCTCCGCCCAACCGCGCCGGGCCGCCGCGACCCTGGCGCCCGACCGCGCGAGCAGCGCCTCCCAGTCGGCGACATCGGCCCCGGCGCGGCACCGGTGCCTCACGGCGCGCCGGTACTCGCCGAGCGCCTCCACGTACCCGGGCACCACCAGCGACAGCAGCACGTCCAGGTAGCGCCGCCGCTCCCGCGCCCCGCCCGACACCAGCTGCACGTCGTCCGGACTCAGGACGACGCCCCGGACTATCCCGATCGCCTCCGCGAGCCGCTGCGCGGGCAAGCCTCCCACGACGACCCGTTTCTCCTTCGTCCGGGCGTCGTAGCCGACGGCGACGGTCTTCTCGGCCTGCGCCTGGACGTGGAAGCCGGCATCGCCGAACCGCACCAGCTCGCGATCGAGCGCGCCGCGAAACGACCGGAACACCTCGCCGTAGAGCAGCGCCTCGAGGAAGCTCGTCTTGCCGTGCCCGTTCCGACCCACCAGCACCAGTCCCGGCGGCGGCAGCTCTAAGTCGGCGTCCGCGAGGTTGCGGAACGCCTGCACGGAGAGCCGCTGGATCCGCGCTACCGCGGCGCCACCCTTGGGGCCTGCGTCACCACTTCGGATAGGCCCCGGTCGCGGGCCGCTTTGGGGGGTCGAAACACGGCATGAAACGTAGCCACAAAACCCATTCAAATCAAGGATTTAACCCTATTCGGCGGGGGGCCGCCGGCGGGCCGGGAAAGGGCCGTCGGAGGCCGCACTGCACATCACATTTCTTGTCTACTTCCCGCGGAACTTCGGCGGGCGCTTCTCGAGGAAGGCGGTGAGCCCCTCCTTCATGTCCTCGGTCGCTGCGACGAGGCCGAAGGCGTCGGCCTCCAGCTCGAGGCCCTCCTCGAGCGTCATCTCGAGGCCGCGGTGCACGGCCTCGATCACCAGCCGCACGGCCACGGGCCCGTTGGCGAGGATGGTGCGCAGCACTTGCTCCGCCTCGGCGAGCAGCTTGTCCTGCGGCACGACCTTGCTCACCAGCCCGATGCGGAGCGCCTCGCGGGCGTCGATCGTCTCGCCGGTGAGGAGGAGGTGGAGCGCGTTCCCCTTGCCGACGATCCGCGGGAGCCGCTGCGTGCCGCCGTAGCCGGGCGTGATGCCGAGCTTGACCTCGGGCTGGCCGAACTTCGCGTTCTCGCTCGCGATGCGGATGTGGCAGGCCATCGCCAGCTCGCACCCGCCGCCCAGGGCATAGCCGTTCACGGCGGCGATCACCGGTTTCCCCATCGTCTCGAAGGCGCGGAGCATCGCCTGGCCGGTGAGCGCGCGCTGGCGGCCGTCCAGGACGCCCTGCTTGACGAGGTCGCCGACGTCGGCGCCCGCGATGAAGCCCTTGTTGCCCGCGCCGGTGACGATGACGCCGCGCACCAGGTCGTCGTTCTTGAGCAGGTTCGCGGCCGTGAGGAGCTGCTCCACGACCGCGTCGTTCAGCGCGTTCAGCTTGTCGGGACGGTTCACCGTGAGCGTGGCGACGCCGTCCTTCACGATCACGAGGAGGTTGTCGAAGTTCATGGCGGAAAAGCTAGCGCGGGCGTAGGTTGGCCGCCAATGAGGATGCACGCGTTCGCGTGGGCGCCGTCGGGGCGCCTCAGGCTGCTCGATCAGACGCTCCTGCCCGCCGAGGAGCGCTGGATCGAGGTGGGCTCGGTCGAAGAGATCGTCGAGGCGATCCGCTCGCTGCGCGTGCGCGGGGCACCGGCCATCGGCATCGCGGCGGCGATGGGACTGGTCGCGGCGCTGCGCTTCGTCACTGCGGGGCCGCGCAACGCGTTCCTCGCGCTGATCGACCGGAGCGCGGAGACGATCCGGGCGGCGCGCCCCACGGCCGTGAACCTCGGCTGGGCGATGGACCGGATGGTGCGCCGCGCCGCGGCGGCGGCTGGCGATGCCCGCGCCATCCTCGCGGCGCTCGAGGCGGAGGCGCAGGCGATCTGGGACGAGGACCGGAACGCGTGCGAGAAGATCGCAGAGCAGGGCCAGGTCTTGCTGAGGCACCGAGGCACGGAGGCGCAGGCGCACGGAGGCACGGAGGCGCAGGCGCACGGAGGCACGGAGGCGCAGAGGCACGGACGCACGGAGGAGACAGTCCAGGTCCTGACCCACTGCAACACGGGCTTCCTCGCGACCGGCGGGATCGGCACGGCGCTCGGCATCGTCCATCTCGCGGCGGAGCGTGGGAAGCAGCTCCACGTCTGGGTGGACGAGACCCGGCCGCTGCTCCAGGGGAGCCGGCTCACCGCCTGGGAGCTGCTGCGCGCCGGGATCCCGCACACGGTGATCCCGGACGGCGCGGCCGCGGGGCTGATGGCGCGGGGCGATGTGGACGTGGTGCTGGTCGGCGCCGACCGGATCGCCCGGAACGGCGACGTGGCCAACAAGCTCGGCACCTACCCGCTCGCGATCGCCGCCCGGCGGCACGGCGTGCCGTTCTACTCGGTCGCGCCGTCGTCCTCCTTCGATCCCGCGTGCGCGAGCGGTGACGCCATCGTTATCGAGCAGCGGAGCGCCGCCGAGCTGACGGTGCCCGCCGGGAGCGCGGCGTATAATCCGGCGTTCGACGTCACGCCGGCCGAGCTGATCACGGGATGGGTGACGGAGCGGGGGATCGTGAAGCCGCCATTCGGAGACTGACATGCGCGCGATTCGATATCACGGGCCCAAGCAGCCGCTGAGGCTCGAGACGCTGCCCAAGCCGACGCCGGGGCCTGGCGAAGTCGTCGTGAAAGTCGCGGCCTCCGGGATCTGCCACACCGAGCTGCACTTCCTCAGCGGTCTCCTCAACCTCGGCGTGCACCCGTTGACGCTCGGCCACGAAGTGGTCGGCGTGGTGGACGAGGTCGGCGCCGGGGTGACGAGCCCGAAGCCGGGCGATCGCGTGATCCTCTACTACTACGTCGGGTGCGGGCGCTGCGCGCACTGCCTGGTGGGCGACGAGAACCTGTGTGACGCGCTGGTGGCGGAGTACGGCTTCGTTTCCGACGGCGGCTTCGCCGAATACGCCAAGGTGCCGGCGCGGAACGCCGTGCCGCTCCCCCAGAGCATCAGCGACGAGGCGGCGGCGCCGATCGGCTGCGGCGTGACCACGGCGGTGCACGCGGCGGCCCTGGCGCGCCTGGCGGCGGGCGACGTCGCGCTGGTCTACGGCGTCGGCGCGGTCGGCTTCGGGCTGATCCAGCTCGCGAAGCTCTCGGGCGCGGAGGTCATCGCCGTCTCGCGGACGCCCGCGAAACTGGAGAAGGCGAAGGCGCTGGGCGCGGCGCACGCGCTGAACGCGAAGGACGGGAAGGTGGCCGAGCGGGTGCGGGAGATCACCGGCGGCCACGGGGCCGACGTCGTCTTCGAGCTGGTTGCGACGAAGGACACGATGGCGGCGTCGACCGGCGCGCTGGCCAAGCGCGGGCGGCTGGTCTTCATCGGCTACTCCGAGGACAGCTACACCGTGCACCCGATCCAGCTGGTGATCACGGAGGCGAGCGTCACGGGCTCGGTCGGCAACACGCTGGACGAGCTGGTGCGCGCGGTGGACCTGGTGGGGCGCGGCAAGATCCAGACGGTAGTGGACCGCGTGATCCCGCTCGGGGAATTCCAGAAAGGGATAGATGCGCTCGCGGCCGGGCAGCTCATCGGCCGCGCGGTGTTGAAGCCCTAAGACAGGTGTCGGGTGCCAGGTGCCAGGTGGGAGTGTGCCGCTCCCTGCCCCTGACCCCTGACACCTGCTACACCGTCAGATCCCCAGCCTGGCCCGGATGTCCTGGGGCAACCCGGCCTTGTTCAGCATGAGCAGGTCGAACTTGGCGCGGATGTAGTTCTCCGACATGTAGATGTAGCCGTGGTATGGCCCTACGTCACCCCAGGAGTTCTTGACCTTGTAGTAGGTGACGCCGTTCTCGTCGTGGGCGATGCCGACGAGCTGCATCGTGTGGTCGTCGGTGGTCGTCCATCGGTCCCAGCCCTCCTGCCGCGCCTCGGGCGTGATCGTCTCGCCCTCGTTCCACGTGGCGTAGCCGGCTTTCTGGTCGAAGGAGCGCTCGCTCACGTCGGCCCCGATGGCCACCGTGTAGCCGCTCTCGATGGCGTGCCTCAGGACCCGCATGGCATCGTCCAGCGGGACGTTCCAGGTCTTGTCGTTATGCGCCCAGTTGTCCGGCGTCTCGAGCGCGCCCTGCTGCCAGACGGGCATGTTCGTGAACGACGTGAACTCCACGTAGGCGGAGGGGTCGATCCCGAGCTGGTCGGCGAACTGCCTGGGCGTCTCGGCGCGTCCGTCCACCCGGATGGTGTCGGGCAGCGGTCCCAGGTACGTGTCGAGCAGCGCGTCGAAGCCCTTCTCCCACTTGGGCGATGGCCCGGGCTTCGAGCGGAGCACCGCGTCCAGATCGGCCCGGAGCACGCTCTGCAGCTCGCCGTGATTGTGGCGGGTCTCGTACGGCCACAGCCCGGAGAAGTCGCTCTGGCGGACGATGCCGTACCTCGCGATGGCGCTGAGTACGTCGTGGCTCAGCCCGCCCTCGGCGAACGTGTTGTTGCCGTGCATCCGGTAGTAGGCGTCGGCCTTCTCGCGGTACACGTGGTCCACGATGAACATCGCCGACAGGTCGTACGCCCCCTTTCCCATGCGCAGCAGCTCGGACTCCAGCATGCTGAGGGTGGAAAAATCCCAGCAGGTCCCCGTGCTGGCCTGGTCCCGCACGGGCGTGGCGGGAAGCACCGTCACGTCGGTGAAGGTCTTCGCCGGCGCCTGCGCCGGTGCCGGCTGCTGGGCGCGGAGCGCGGCGGGAACCGCGACGGTCAGGGCGAGCAGTAGAGAAGACAACCGGGAACGGCGGAAGGTCGGTCCAGTCATCGTCGATTTGACCTCTCCCGGGCCGCATCGCCCGGGATTCGTGGGCTGGCGGGCGGCGCCTGGAGCGCGCCGCGTTCGTGGGTGCGGAGAGCATAGGCCGCGCGGACGACCGGGGCAACCCCGCCCTGCCTGCCCGCGGTCGGGCAGCTCATCGGCCGCGCCGTGCTCAAGCCCTAGCTACCAGCCGATCCCCACGGCCGCCACGAACCGGGAGTCGATGCTGCCAGGGCGGACGTTCTGCGTCGGGTCGTCGAGCCGCACCAGCTTGAACCAGCCACCCACGTCCACGAACAGCGGCCCCAGCGCCCTGGCCCGCAGCCCGATCTCGGCGCCCGGCTCCCAGCCGGCGCGGTAGCTGTTCACTCCGTTCCGGAAGGTGCGCCAGTTGTAGCCGACGAATTCGCCGAGGTACGGCACGAAATGCCTCGAACGCAGGGGCGGATACCAGCGCACCGCCAGATCAACGCTCCACGCGAGGTACCTCGGCGTGACATAGATGGCGCAGCCGGTCACCAGGCAGGGCCTCGTTGGCACGTTGCTCTGACCCTGCGGCGTGCCGCCGGTGTCGATCCGCGCCACGACGAGGCCCAGCATCCACCGCCCCAGGGTCAGCGGCTCGAGGCCGAAGCGCTGCCGGTCGCCCACCAGGGCGGCGAGGTCGAGGAACGCGGTCCGCGCCGGCGCCACGACGGCAACGGGTGCGACCGCTGTGTTCGACTCCGCGGGCGTCTGGGCGGCAAGGGACGTGGCGACCAGCAGAGAAAACATCGCGAGGCGAAGCGCGCGCATCGGCGCCTCCCTTTCACCCGACTTTACGACGTCACTACTACCAACCCACTCCCACCGCCACGACCAGCCGCGAGTCCAGCTGACCGGGCCGGATCCGCTGCGTTGGGTCGTCCACGCCCACAATCTTGAACCACCCGCCCACGTCGATGAACAGCGGCCCCAACGGCTCCAGGCGCACCCCGACCTCGGCGCCCGGCTCCCAGCCCATGAAGCTCTGTTTCTGGACGACCTGGCCGGAGCACCCCGGATACGCGCAGGGCACCGCCTGGCTCGATCCCGCTGCGGGCACCGCCACCGGCGGATACGACACCTGGGTAAGCGTGCGCCACTGGTATCCGATGAACTCGCCGATGTAGACCATCAGCCGCCGGTGCGGATCGTTCAACGAGAGGGCCGCGGGGTAATAGCGCACCGCGAAGTCCAGGCTCCAAGCCGTGTAGCTCGAGGTGGATCCACTACCGGTCGGCGGGCAGCCTGACATGGGGCACAGGATCGTCGGGACCGTCGAGCCTGGCACGTTGAGGGTGACGTACCCGTTCCCGTAGTAGGCCGGCGAGCCCGTGCTGTAGTGGCTCCCGATCAGGCCGACGGTCCAGCGCCCGAAGACCAGCGGCTCGAGGCCGAAGCGCTGCCGGTCGCCCACCAGCGCGGCGAGGTCGAGAAACGCCGTTCGCGCCGGCGCCGCGACGGCGACGGGCGTGACGGGGGCGTTTGACTCCGCGGGCGTCTGAGCGGCCAGGGACGTGGCGACGAAGAGAGGCAGAACGGCGAGGCGGAGTTGGCGCAAGGGCGCCTCCGATGGAGCTACACCCAACAATGTCTACGGAGGACCCTTTGGGCAATGCCGCGGGTCGGCGGCCGAATCAGACCCCTTCGACGATCAGGCCGTCTTCGTCGGTGGCCTTCTCAGAACCGCAACTGCCGGTCGAGCGCGGCGTAGCGCGGATCGGCGCGCAGCGTCGCCAGCTCGGGGTCCTGGCGCACCCAGATCACGAACGCGGTCCGCTCCTCGAACGCGCGGCGCAGCCACTCGATGCCGCGATCGATGTCTCCCAGCGCCGCATAGGCGCGAGCCAGCGCTATCGGGTTGTAGTAGCCCGGCGTGCGCGCCGACACCATGGAGTCCACCGTGGCGCGCGCGGCCACGGTGTCGCCCAGCGCCAGGAGCGCACGCACGTACATCCCCGCATCGAAGCAGCCGCCGTAGTAGCGCCAGTCCAGGAGCCTGGCGGCGCCCCGCCAATCGCCCCGCGCGCCCAACACCATGCCCTCGAGCGGGTCGGCGTCGGTGGGCGGCAGGATGGCCCGGATGCGCGGGATCATGGCAGCGGCCGTGTCGAGGCGGCCGGTGCCGACCAGCACGTTGATGTAGTTGACGCTCATGATGGTGAACAACGAATCGTCCTGCCAGGCGCGCTGGGCCTCGCTGACGGCGGAATCGGTTTCTCCCTCCGCCCACAGTGCACCGGACAGGAAGAGGCGCGACCAGCCGCCGTGCGGATCCAACGCGATCCCGCGGCGCGCCAGCCGCTCGCCCTCGTGCGCGTCCAGATCCAGCGCGAGGACCGCGTTCGCGAGCATGGCCCAGGCCAGGGTCTGCGACGAGTCGCGCGCCAGCGCCTGGTTGGCGGCCACACGTGTCTGCCCGTACCCCTCGCGCGGGGTCACATAGCCGTCGGCCAGCATGCTCCAGGCCACCGCCTTGCCCGCGAACGCGCTGGCGAAGCCGGAATCGCGCGCGATCGCACGGTCGAAATAGGCCACCGCGCTCCTGAGGGCGGCCTCGTCGCCGAAGTTGTGGGCGGCCTGGAGGCCGTGCAGGTATTGCTCGTACGCCACCGGGTCGGAGGTCACCGGCCGCGAGAGACGTGTCCGCTCGGCGGGCAGCAGCTGGCCGGTGATTGCAGAAGCCACCGCTTCGGCGATGTCGGACTCGACGGTGAGGAGGTCGCCGCTGGCCTTGTCGAAGACGTCGCCCCAGACCTGCGCCCGCGTCGCGGAGAGAAGCAACTCGACCCGCATGCGCACCCGGTCGCCGGCACGCTGCACGCTGCCCGTGACGAGATAGGCGGCGCCAAGCGACCGGCCGATGGTGGCCGGGTCGAGCGCCCGACCCCGGAAGCGCTGCACCTCGAACCGCGACTTCACGGCCAGGCGCTGGACCTGGCCGAGGCGGATGATGATCTCCTCGGTGAGGCCGTCGGCGAGGAACGCGTCGGACGTGTCTCGCGAGAGGTTGTCGAGGTAGAGCACGGCGACGCTGTTGGGCGGCGGCGCGGGCGCGTGGAACGGCCGCACGGCGCACGGCGGCGGCGTGCCGTCGGGACATTGGCTCTTCAAGGTACCAGTTGCGCAGACGGCAAGGAGGAAGACGAGCTCATAGGCTCGTCGTCCCGCCGCAGCGGCACGTGGGCTCAAGAGGGCAGACGCCAGGTTGGAAGTGATTTGCGAAACTTAGAGCCCGGGGTAGGATAGAGACAGTCCCCTCGGGAGGCCCCATGCCGGAGACCGAAGTCGGAGCCGTCACGCACTACTTCGACCGCCCCCACGTCGCCATCGTGAAAGTCAGCGCAGAAGGCTTTGCGATCGGCGACACCATCCACATCAAGGGCGCGCACACAGACATCACCGAAAAGGTGACGTCGATGGAAGTCGAGCATAAGAAGCTGGATGCCGCCAAAGTCGGCGACGAGGTCGGCCTCCTCGTGGCCGACCGCTGCCGGACCGGCGACAAGGTCTACAAGGTCACGCCCTAGGAAGCGAGCGCGCGCGCAGTCGCCGCAACGGCCGCCGTCGCGCGCGTGAGGAAGTCGTAGTCGAGCGTCTCCGGCGTGTCGGTCGCGCGGTGGTAGTGCGGGTTCCGGAGGTCGGCGGTGTCGGTGACCAGCAGCGACGGATAGCCCTGGTCCCAGAAGCGCGCGTTGTCCGAGCGGCGCACGTCGGGCAGGAGCCAGCCCCGGAGCGGAACGGCCAGCGCGACCACGGGCACCTCGGCTTCCGCCGCGCGCTCGAACGCGCCCAGCAGGTCGCGCGAGCCCCAGTCGCCGACCGCGGCGAGGAAATAGCCCCCCTGCGGCATCCGCTTCACGAACCGCACGCCGGCCGGCAGCCTCTGCCGCTCCGACGTGTAGCCCAGCATCTCGAGGTTCAGCGTGCCCGCGAGCCGGCGGCCCGCCGCCCTGAGCATCTGCGCATGGGCGAGGCTCCCCAGGGCGTAGTGCAGGGGCAGCGCCTGCAACTCCTCGAGGTTCCAGCCGACGTACTGCACGGTGGCGGCGAGCGGGGCGCCGCGCAGCAGCCGCGCCACCTCCAGCATCGCAGCCACGCCGCTCGCGTTGTCGTCCGCCCCCGGAGTGTGGGCGCGCGAGTCGAAATGCGCGCCCACGATCACCCAGGGCCGCGCGGCATCGGTCCCGTCCCTGGTCGCGAGCACGTTGTGGAACTCCGCGCCGCGCCACTCGAAGAGCTGGCGTTCGACCCGAAGGCCTGCCGCACCGAGCTCCAGCGCGACGTAGTCCTCCGTTTCCTTCAGCGCCTCGGGCGCGGCGGCCGGATGCCGCACTACCGCCAGCGCGCGCACGTCCGCCTCGAGCCGGGCACGGTTCGGCCGCGGGATGGCCGACGCGGCGCCGCCGGGGGCGGGGTCTGGCAAATGGTGCGCCTCTTTCTCCATTATTGTGCTCCCACTTCGGAGGATTCCATGAGCGCGCGGGCGTTGGTGGTGGCAATGATCGTCGTCCTGGCCGGCTGCACCAAGCCCCAGCCGTCGGGACAGGCGTCCGCAGCCGCCGACACCTCGGCGACGCACGGCCTCCCGGTGATGCAGCAGCGCCTCCTCGAGGCGGCGAACATCCTGCTGCCGCCAGGCGTCGCGCCGGAGAGCCTCCCCGAGCCGACGTCGCAGGGCGCCAAGATCCTCGGACAGTATTGCACGCAGTGCCACGCTCTGCCATCTCCCAGCATGCACGGGCCGATTGACTGGACGATCGTGCTGCGCCGGATGTGGGTGCGCATCGACATGATGGCGGGCAGCCTCGGGGTCCAGATCCCGACCACGGCCGAGCGCTCGCTGCTCTTGGCCTACCTGCAGAAGAACGCGCTCAAGGTGGCCGAGAACCTGCCGGCTGGCCCGGGCAAGGACCAGTTCGTCGCGACCTGCTCCCGGTGCCACGCGCTCGCCGACCCGAAGGTGCATTCGCCGCCGGACTGGCCCGTGGTCGTGATGCGGATGGAGAAGAACATGGAGAAGATGCACGTCAGCGGCGTGTCGCGGCCGCAGGCGGAGCAGATCGTCACCTATCTCCAGGCGGCGTCGAACCGGCGCCACTAGCGTGCCGCTCGTCCTCGCGCTCGATCAGGGCACCACGGGGAGCACCGCCCTCGTCGTCGACGAGGGCGGGCGCGTTCTGGGGCGTGGGTATCGCGAGATCACTCAGCACTATCCGCAGCCGGGATGGGTGGAGCACGACCCCGAGGAGATCTGGAGCGCCACCCTCGCCGCCGGCCGGCAGGCCATGGCCGCCGCTCGCGCGGCCGGCCGCGACCTCGCGGCCGTCGGGATCACCAATCAGCGCGAGACCACCGTGCTGTGGGACCGCCGCACCGGCGCAGCCCTGCATCCGGCCATTGTCTAGCAGGACCGCCGGACAAGCCAGCGGTGCCGCCGCCTCGACAGGAAGCTGATCGCCCGCAAGACCGGACTCGTCCCCGACCCGTACTTCTCCGCCACCAAGATCGAGTGGACCATCAAGAAACTAAAGCCAAGGCTTTTCTCAACGGCGTTCGGGACGGTGGACAGCTGGCTCGTGCACCGGCTGACGAAGGGGGACGCCCACGTCACCGATCCCACCAACGCCTCGCGCACGATGCTCTTCGACATCGGCGCGCTTCAGTGGGACGACGCGCTGCTCAGGCTGTTCCGCGTGCCGCGGGAGATCCTGCCGGAAGTCCGCCCGTCGTCGGGCCTCTTCGGCGTCGCCGACGCCGAGTGGTTCGGCGCGGAGGTGCCGATCGCGGGGATCGCGGGCGACCAGCAGGCTGCGCTGTTCGGGCAGGGAGGCTTCGCCGCCGGCTCGGCGAAGAACACCTACGGGACCGGCGCCTTCCTCCTGCTCAACACCGGGAAGAAGCTCGTGCGGAGCCGGCGCGGGCTGCTCACCACGGTGGCGTGCGATGCGCGGGGCGCTCCCGCTTACGCGCTCGAGGGCTCGGTCTTCATCGCCGGCGCCGCGGTCCAGTGGCTGCGCGACGGCCTCGGCGTGATCGCCGAGGCGAAGGAGACCGAGGCGCTGGCGGCGAGCGTCCCGGACACGGCGGGCGCCGTGTTCGTCCCCGCGTTCGTCGGCCTCGGGGCGCCGCACTGGGAATCGGGGGCGCGCGGGGCGATCTTTGGCCTGACACGGGGTACTACCAAGGCCCACCTGGTCCGGGCGGCGCTGGAGGCGATGGCGTACTCCACCCGCGAGGTCCTGGACGCGATGACGGCGGACGCGAAGATCCGCCCGCGCGATCTCAAGGTGGACGGCGGGGCCGCCGCCAACGACTGGCTGATGCGCTTCCAGGCGTCGGTCCTCGCGCTCCGCGTTACGCGCCCCGACGTGGTGGAGTCCACGGCGATGGGGGCGGCGGGGCTGGCCGGCCTGGCGACCGGGGTCTGGAAGTCGGCCGCCGAGTTCGCGGCGGCTCGGCACTACACGGTCTTCGAGCCTGGGCGCCGCGTGACCGCAGGCTGGGACGCGTGGCGGCGTGCGGTCCGGGCTACATTGTCCTGGGCGAGGAACACCTGAGTCCGGGGCTCGCGGCGTAAGCCATTGCAGGATGTGCCGTTAGGTATGCCGCAATGGGCCAGTCGCAGTTTGGCCCACGACTTGCGGACTGATTTTGTCGGGTATATTGAGCAATCACGGGCCTGAAGCGGTGTGGAGTCTATGAGAGCACGCACGAAGTTCATCATCGGTGGCGCGCTGATCCTCGGGACGGTCGGGTATCTGATGGCGTCGGGGATCAAGGAGACGGGGGTGTACTACCTGACTCCGACCGAGCTGGCCGCGAAGATCAACGCCGACCATTCCTTCTACAACGTCGGGGTCAAGATGGGCGCGCGGGTCGTGAAGGGCACGATCACGCGCGACGTGGCGACGCAGACGATCACCTTCCGCGCGAGTGACGGGGCGCAGTCGTACCCGGTGATCTACCGGGGGCTGGCGCCGGACACCTTCACGGACGACGTGGACGTGGTGGTCGAGGGGCGGCTGCAGCCCGACGGCACCTTCCGCGCGACGACGCTGCTGGCGAAGTGCGGGTCGCGGTACGAGGCTGTGCCGACGCGCACGACATGACGGAACTCGGCAACATCTGTCTCTGGATCGCGCTCCTCATCGGGCTGTGGGGGAGCGCGGTCGCGTTCATGGCGGGTCGGACGCACCGCGCCGATCTGGGGCGGAGCGCCGAGCGCTCGATCTTCGCGCTGTGGGGGCTGCTGGTCATCGCCTCGGCGGCGCTGATGCACGCGCTGCTCACGCACGATTTCAACGTCGAGTACGTCGCGGCGTACACCAGCCGCAACCTCCCGGTCTTCTATACCTGGTCGGCGTTCTACGCGGGGCAGAAGGGTTCGCTGCTGCTCTGGGCGCTGGTGGTCACGACCTTCGGCTCGATCGCGCTGCTGGTGAACCGCGGGAAGTACCGGGAGCTGACGCCGTACGTGGCGGGGACGATCGCCGTCATCGCCGTCTTCTTCATCGCGACGATGGTGTTCGCGTCGAACCCGTTCGAGCGGCTCGGGTTCACGCCGCCCGACGGCCGCGGGCTGAACCCGCAGCTCCAGAACCCGGGGATGGTCTTCCATCCGCCGATGCTCTACCTCGGCTACACCAGCATCAGCATCCCCTTCGCGTTCGCGGTGGCGGCGCTGGTCTCGGGGAAGCTCGACACCGGCTGGCTGCACGCGATCCGCCGCTGGACGCTGCTGTCGTGGCTCTTCCTTTCGTGCGGAATCGTGCTCGGGATGTGGTGGGCGTACGTCGAGCTCGGCTGGGGCGGCTACTGGGCCTGGGACCCGGTGGAGAACGCCTCGTTCCTGCCGTGGCTCACGATGACCGCGTTCCTCCATTCGGTGATGATCCAGGAGAAGCGCGGGATGCTGAAGAAGTGGAACATCGGGCTGGTGGTCGGCTCGTTCCTCCTCTCGATCTTCGGCACGTTCCTGACGCGGAGCGGCGTGATCTCCTCCGTGCACAGCTTCGCGCAGTCGAACGTCGGCTACTTCTTCCTCATCGCCCTGGTCCTCTTCGGCGTCGCCGGCTTCGGGCTGCTGTGGTGGCGCTGGCCGATGCTCCAGGCCGAGACGCGGCTCGAGTCGATGGTGAGCCGCGAGGCGGCGTTCCTCTTCAATAACCTGATCCTGGTCGTGATCGCGTTCGCGGTGCTGTGGGGGACGATCTTCCCGATCATCTCGGAGGCGGTGCGGGGGACGAAGGTCACGGTGGGGCCGCCGTTCTTCAACCAGGTGAACATTCCGCTGGGGCTGGGGCTGCTGCTGCTGACGGGGATCGGACCGCTGATCGCGTGGCGGAAGGCCTCGACCCAGAACCTCAGGCGCCAGTTCTTCTGGCCGACGGTGGCGATGCTCGTGACGGCGGCGGCGCTGGCGGCGATCCGGATGTCGGACGGCTGGTCCATCGTGGCGTACGCCCTCGGCGCGTTCGTGACCGTGACGGTGGCGCAGGAGTTCGTGCGCGGGGTCGGGGCGCGGCACCGCCTGCACGGCGAAATGCTCCCGCTCGCTTTCGTCCGGCTGGTGGGCCGGAACCGGCGCCGCTACGGCGGCTACGTGGTGCACCTCGGCATCGTGATGCTGTTCGCGGCGTTCGCGGGCCTCGCGTTCAAGCGGGAGACGGAGGTCACGCTGAAGCCCGGGCAATCGGTGGACGTGCGGTCGCCGTACGGCTGGACCTACCACCTCACGCACCAGGGGATCTCGCAGTACGACGAGCTGAACCGCTTCGTCACCGCGGCGAGCATGGACGTGTCGCGGGACGGCAAGTACCTCGGCACGATGAAGAGCGAGAAGCGGCAGTATCTGGACTCGATGGGCCAGCCCACGGCGGAGCCGGCGACGGAAGTGGCGATCCGGAGCGACGTCCGGGAAGACCTGTACATCGTGTTCGCGGGAGCGGTGCAGGGGACCGAGCAGGCGGTGTACAAGATCGTCATCAACCCGCTGGTCTGGTGGGTGTGGTACGGCGGGCTGGTGCTCGCCTTCGGCGGCCTGATCACGCTCTGGCCGTCGGCCCAGGGTCCGACGCCGGCGAGCCGGCGTCGGGCGGAGCCCGCGGGATATGTGGCGCAAGTCGGCGCTTAGTCTCTTCGCGCTCGCTCTGACTGCGACGAGCCTCGCCGCCCAGGCGCGCGGTGCGGGGCCGAGCGCCCGGGACAGCGCGCTCAGCCGGCAGCTCAGGGCGCGGCCGGGCGATTCGCTCGGGCGGCTCGAGGTGCCCGAGGCGGCGGGCCGCGGCGTGGCCGCCGTCACGGCGCGCGACAACAGCGCCCTCGTCAAGGCGCTCGAAGAGAAGATCCGCTGCACCTGCGGCTGCAACCTCTCGGTGTACACCTGCCGCACCACCGACTTCACCTGCACGACCTCGCCCGCGATGCACCAGCTGGTGCTGGCGCGCCTCGACTCCGGGATGACCGAGGCGCAGGTGCTCGACGCGTTCCAGAAGCAGTACGGCGAGATGATCTTCATGTCGCCGCCGAAGCGGGGCTTCAACTGGGCGGCGTACCTCATGCCGTTCGTCGGCCTCGGCGTGGGGTTGGGTCTGGTGGTCGGGCTGGTGAAGCGCTGGGGGAAGGTGGCGGCGCTCACGCGCGCCGAGCCGGTCGTCCAGGCGCCGGAGGGCGCCGCGACGCCCGAGGAGATGGAGAACCTGAAACGCGAGCTGGAGAAGTTCGAGGCGTAAATGGCGATCCTCATCGGTCTGGTGGTCGCGATCGCGGCGGTGCTGGTGGTCCTGGATCCCATCCTCCGTGCGCCCGCTGCATCCGTCCGTCCGTCCGTCGATGACGAGGAGGCGGAGGATCCCAAGGAGGTCCGCAAGGAGCTGGCGCTCGCGGCGCTGAAGGAGATCGAGTTCGACCGCGCGACGGGAAAACTCTCCGATGGGGACTACCAGGCGATGCTCGCGCGGTACACGAAGGAAGCGGTGGAGGCGTTGCGCGATGCGGAGGCGCCGGCGGGTGGGAACGGCCACCGGGTGCCCGCGCCAGCGGGCGGTGCCGTCGCGGCGCAGGGGGCGGGGGCGGGGGACGACCCGGTGGAGCGGCTCATCGCCGAGGCGCGGAACGCCAGCAAGGGGAAGCGGTTCTGCACCAACTGCGGCGCGGTGCTCGAGGGCAGCGGCCGCTTCTGCGTGGAGTGCGGCGCCCGGGCCTGACGCAGCTCCGCCGGGCTCAGCTTCAACTTGGGGCCCCACCTGTCCGTACTGCTTTCATCCGCTTCCTGCCGTACCGCGTCATCACTCTCATCGCGAGACGCTACCCATGGCGACACGAAAGACGTACTCCGCAGTCGCGATAATCGCCCTCGCCGCGTTCGCGGGGCCGCTCGCCAACGCCCAGCGGCCCGGGGGGCCGCCGAACCCGCAGGGCGCCCAGGCGCCGGCCTTCCCGGGCGGCGGCATGCGCGCCCAGCAACAGCAGCAGGGGCCGCGCCCGTACGCCGAGGTCATCACGGACAAGGCCGTGTCCGACACCGGCGTCTTCATCACCCACAGGGTCGGCGACCAGCTCTTCTACGAGATCCCCAAGGCGATGCTCGGCCGCGTCTTCCTCCTCAAGGTGTCGCAGCAGGGCACCGTGCCGGGCGTCGGGTACGCCGGCGAGGAGGTCACCGACCGCGTGGTGCGGTGGGACCTGATTCAGGACAAGGTCTTCTTCCGGATGGTGAGCTACGGCGCCCAGGCGGACAGCAACCTGCCGGTCTACCGGGCCGTCTCGCTCAGCAACCAGCCGGCCGTGCTGATGACGTTCAGCATCGCCGCGTACAGCCCGGCCGACTCGAACATCGTCATCGACGTGACGAACCTGTACACGACCGACGTGCAGGAACTGAACCAGAAGCAGCGCTTCCGCTCCCGGCGCATGGATCCGGCCCGCTCGATCATCGAACGGGTGAAGGCCTTCCCGCAGAACATCGACGTGAGTGCCCTGCAGACCTTCGAGGTGGACTCCATGCCGGGCGCCGGCGGCGGCTTCGGCGGCGGGCGGGGCGTCAACACGATCTCGATGCTGCTCCATTACTCGATGGTGCTGCTCCCCGCGGAAGCGATGCAGCCGCGGCTGTGCGACAGCCGCATCGGCTTCTTTGACGTCTCGTTCGAGGACTACGGGCAGGATCGCCCAGTGGTCGAGCGGCGCTGCTACATCTCTCGCTGGCGGCTCGAGAAGAAGGATCCGAGCGCCGCGGTGAGCGATCCAGTCAAGCCGATCGTCTTCTACATCGATCCGGCGACGCCCACCAAGTGGGTGCCGTGGCTCATCAAGGGCATCGAGGCCTGGCAGCCGGTGTTCGAGGCGGCCGGATTCTCGCACGCGATCATGGCGCGCCCCGCGCCGACGCCGCAGGAGGACCCGAAGTTCGACGTCGACGACGCGCGCTATTCCTTCGTCCGCTGGCTCCCCTCAACCACCGAGAACGCCTACGGGCCGCACATCAGCGACCCGCGGACGGGGGAGATCCTGCAGTCGTCGGTCGGCTGGTACCAGAACATCACCTCGCTGCAGCAGGCTTGGTACTGGGTGCAGGCCGGGGCCGTGGACCCGCGGGCGAAGACGCTCCCGTTCCCCGACTCGCTGATGGGCCAGATGGTCGCGTACGTGATCACCCATGAAATCGGTCATACCCTCGGCCTGCCGCACGCGCACCTCTCGTCGGGCCTCTATCCGACCGACTCGCTTCGCAGCAAGAGCTACACGTGCGCGAACGGCACGTCGTACTCCATCATGGACTACGCGCGCAACAACTACGTGGCGCAGCCGGGCGACGACGTCTGCATGATCCCCAAGATCGGGCCGTGGGACTACTACACCATCAACTGGGGCTACCGGCGCTGGCCGGGCCTCACGACGCCGGAGTCGGAGCGGCCGGCGCTCGATTCGCTGGCGCGGCTCCAGGACACACGTCCGGAATACCGCTTCGGCGACATGGATGGGATCGATCCCAGGGCCGAGCGCGAGGGGCTGGGCGACGACCCGGTGAAGTCCACCGGGTATGGGCTCCGGAACCTGAAGCGCCTGGTGCCGATGCTGATCCCTGCCACGACGGCCAACGGTCTGGAAGACTACAGCCAGCTGAACGACATGTACGGCCGGCTGATCGGGCAGTGGGCGCTGGAGATGAACCAGCTCGCCGTGGTGCCCGGCGGCGTGTGGCGGCACGAGAAGTACCCGGACCAGCAGGGCGTCATCCACCAGGCGGTGCCGCGCGACCGGCAGGCTGCGGCCGTGAAGTTCCTGGTGGACAACGCTTTCACCACGCCGACCTGGATGCTGGATTCCGACATCCTGCGGCGTATCGAGCCGACGGGGAGCGTGGAGCGGATCCGCGTGCGGCAGACGGCGCTGCTCACGACGCTGCTCCAGGATTCGCGGCTCTCCCGGATGGCGGAGCAGAGCGCGTTCGCGACTGCCTCGCGTCCGGCGTACGGGATTGCCGACCTGCTCGGCGACCTCCGCAAGGGTCTCTTCACCGAGGCGTCCGCCGCGCATCCGGTGACGGACGAGTACCGGCGCAACATCCAGCGCGCATTCGTGGACGAGATGGACCGGCTGATCAACACGCCGCTGAACGCCAGCGTCCCGACGCGGTTGCTCAACTTCCCCGGCTTCACGCCGCCGCCACCGCGGCCGGCTGACGCCCGGGCGCTGGCCCGCGCCACGCTGACGGAGCTGGATACGCAGCTCAAGAGCGCGGCCGCGCGCGCTGCCGACCCGGTGACCAGGGCGCACGTCGCGGACCTGCGGTTCCGGATCGACCGCGTCCTCAACCCGCGCGGCGCTCCGGTGGAAGCGCGGCCCACAGGCGGCGGTTTTCCCGGCATGTTCGACGACGTAATCGACTGGTAGCGTGAGGAGGATTGCAGCGTTGCGGAGTTACAGAGTTGCAGTGGCAGTCGCGGCGGCGGCGCTCGCTCTGAGCGCCTGCCGCCGCGGATCGGAAGAAGCGATTGTCCGCGCCGCGATCATGGACGCGGACATCGCGTTCGCGCAGGCGACGAAGGCGCGCGGGGTGGACGGCTGGGTCGAGTACTTCGCCGACAGCGGCGTGCAAGTCACGCCCGGGCACAACTACGTCGGTAAGGCGGCGATCCGCGCCTTGATGGCCGCCGAACTGGGGGATACGACGCATCTGCTGAGCTGGCGGCCGACCAGCGCCGAGGCCTCGGCGAGCGGCGACCTGGGCTACACGATCGGCAGGTGGGAGTGGGGCCCGCGGTCCGGCGGCCCGCCGGAGCGGCGGGGCACCTACGTCACGATCTGGCGCAAGCAGGCCGACGGCGCATGGAAGGTGGTGCTGGACGTCGGGAACGCCGACCCCGCGCCGGCTCCGAAGACGCTGGCAGGGCAGTAGTCCCGCAGGTGGTGCCGGGTCGCGAGGGGCCTGCCGCATCGCGGCTGGCCCCTTGCTCGCGGAGGGGCCTGCGGCGGCGTAGATTCGCCGCAAAGGAGCCCGTCCATGGCCAACATTCCGTTCACCGACAACTACACCGACCTGTCGAACAACCGCGGTTTCCAGTTCAAGTTCTTCTGCCAGAAGTGCGGCAACGGCTACATCTCGACCTTCCAGGCGAACAAGCTGGGTTCGGCCGCGGCCGCGGCGAACGCGGCGGCGTCGCTGCTCGGCGGCATCTTCGGTCGGGCGGCCCAGAGCGCTGCGGCGCTGGAGTCCATGGTGGCCGGGCCGCAGCACGACGCGGCGCTGAACGCTGCGGTCCAGGAGATCAGCCCGAAGTTCAAGCAGTGCTCGCGGTGCGGGCAGTGGGTGTGCGAGCCGGTGTGCTGGAACCACAAGGCGGGGCTGTGCGAGAGCTGCGCGCCCGACCTCGACGAGGAGATCGCCGCGGCGCAGGCGCAGGCGGCGAAGGACCAGGCGATCGAGAAGGTCAAGGAGGTGGACTACCTCGCCCAGCGCAACCTCGCGCAGGTGGCCGCGGCGGTCTGCCCCAAGTGCGGCGCGAAGACGCAGGGCGGCAAGTTCTGCCCCGACTGCGGGGCGCCGATCTCGGCGAAGAAGAAGTGCCCGAGCTGCGGCGCCGAGGCGGACGGCTCGCCGAAGTTCTGCCCGGAGTGCGGCAAGCCGTACGGGAGCTGACGTGACGGCCGACGTGCGGCGCGCTCCCGCGGCGTTCGAGCTCCGTGATGCGGCCGGCGCGGCGACCAGACAGGGTCAGGCGGAAGCGGTGATCGGCGACGACGGCGTCAGCGTCGGGCCGGTCACCGTCGCATTCCTGGACGCCGACGCCGTGCGTGCGGCCGACTACCGGATCGAGGTGGACCTGTGGCCCTCGGGCTGCCTCGTCCTCACTCAGCTCGGCCGCCGGTTCGCCACGTTCGCCGCGGAGCTGCGGCGCGCCAGGAACCAGGCGCGGGTCGCGGGGCTGCTCGCCCACGGCATCACGATGCCGGCGGTGTTCTCCGGCGCGCTCCTCGTCGGGAGTGCGGTCCGCCCCGCGGAGCTCCAGGTCTACGACACCCACGTGACGGCGGTCCCCGACGACGGCGATCCCTTCCAGGTCCCGTTCGGTGCGCTGGCCGAAGTCAGTATCTCGGACGACCCGCCCTCCGTCGTCCTGGCGTCCGGCGCCGAGCGGACGGTCGTCGGGCAGCTCGGCCGCCAACGCGATGCGTTTCGTGCCGGCGTGCTCGCGCGCCGTGACGCGCAGGGCACGCTGTTGATCGGGCTCACGGGCGTCGCAGGCTTCGCCGACGGCCTCGCCCTGCCGAAGTCGCAGGTGCGCGGGTTCGACGCGCTTGTGGCCCGGGTCTGCTCCCCCGATCGCACGGCGTGCGCCGAGGCGCTCCTGACGGCGGGGAAGGGAGGCGAGCCGCGGCTTGGCTTCGTTCAGCTCCTCGATCCCGATGGCGAGGCGCTGGCGGCGGCCACCGCACTCCCGGAGAACTGGGCCTCGTTCCTCCTCGTGCCGGTCGGCGCGCTGGTGGCGCTGGAGATTCTCGCGGGGCCGTCGGCGGCCACCTATGTGTTCGCGGGCGAGGCGGACGCGACCGGCCGCGATCTGCAGGCGCTGCACGTGCGGCGCGGGCCCCTGGCGCTGACGGCGAAGGAAGCGGAGCCGACGCCTCTCAACCCGTACCGCCTGGCCCTCCGGCGGCTGGCGCCGCTCATGCGGCTGCGCGCGGCCACCCGCGCGCGGCTGATCCACAACGAGGGGTGGGCGGACTCGGTGCGCGCTGCGCTGGCCGCGTAGGGCTGGCGCCGGTCGCGCGTCCCTCGCGCCGGCGGACGCGGCTCCCTAGAACTCGAACTGCTCGATCTTCTTGAGTGCGATCCTGAGCGGGACGAGGGTGGCGCCCACGCACACCACGATCACCAGCGCGAACGCGCCGAGCATCAGCGGCGAGACGTGCAGCGGCTCCTGGTTGAACGCCGCGCGGAGGTAGCCGTACACCGGCACGGACTCGATCACGATGACGACGGCCAGGAGCGTGATCGTCGCCATCATGAAGACCAGGCCGCCGAAGCTGGTCGGGATCTGCGCCGCGTTCTCCGTCTCGAACTGCGGGTAGAGCGCGCCGAAGGCGAGCGCGAGCGCGCTGATCGCCAGCGTGAGCAGGACGATCGTGCAGACGCCGACCGCCATCATGAACGGGCTCGCCCTGAGGAGCACGTTGGTGAGGACGGTGATGGCGAGCGCCAGGACCAGGAGCGGGATCGTCCCCACCCAGTACTTGGACCAGAGGAGCGCCTTGAGCTCGAGCGGGCTGGAGCGCAGCAGCCACATCTGCCGCCCCTCCAGGCTCACCGCCGGGAAGATGAAGCGCGCGGCGATGGACGCGAGGACGAAGCCCGCCAGCCCGAGGTTGAGGAAGGAGACGATCGACACGGTGTAGAACGGCACCTGCTCGCCGCGGAACAGCGGCAGCGCCCGGATGTTGAACAGGTACACCACCAGCAGCGCGGCCAGCAGGATCAGCTGGCTCCACTGCGTCGTGTCGCGGAAGAACAGCTTCAGGTCCTTCAGCACGAATTCCCGGCGCGCGGCGCCGAGCGGGCGCAGCAGGCCGCCGAGCGCCCACTGCCACAGTCCGCCGCGCACGAACCGTTCGGCGCCTTCCTGCGCCTTCGTGAAGCCGGTGTGGTAGAGCCGGGTGTGCAGAATCGCGCCGATCACCACCGCCGCCCCGGCCGTGGACCAGAGGAGGTAAAGCGGCAGCCAGTCCATCTTCCCGCCGAGGTAGCCCATCACCGACTTGGTCACCCACTCGCTTGGCAGGAGCGGCGAGGTGGGGGCGCGCAGCACGGTGATGAAGTCGAGCAGGTTCCGGAACCCCTCGGGGCGCGCGAGCTGCTCCGGCCGGATGATGCGGAACAGCAGGATGATGCCGGCGGCCGCGCCCAGCGCGATCAGGGAGAGCAGGTCGCGCGTGCGGCGCGCCGGGAACACGTTGACCAGGATCAGCGTCGTGGCCGAGCCGACCACCGCCGGGAGAACGAGGAACGGCAGGAACGTGCCCGCCGCGACGAGCGGGAAGAGCCACCCGCCCTTGTACACGACGGCGTAGGCGGCGAAGATCGGCACCGTCATCAACGCCACCATCCACGAGGAATGGAGGAGCGTCTCGCCGAGCTTGGCCACATAGATCCGGACCCGGTCCACCGGCGAGGAGACCAGGAGGTCGAGGTCCTTGGCGAGGAAGAACGACGACAGCGCGGTGATGACGTTGGAGAGGAGCAGCACCGAGATGAACGAGAGCAGCGACAGCGATAGGAGCTTGCCGGCCAGGAGCGCGCCGATCTCCTGCACGCCGCGGAAGTAGCGCAGCACGCGCAGCAGCACGCCGAACACCGCCGCCCAGAAGAGCAGTCCCACGACCGCGAGGACGATCGCCTTGCCGGTGCCTCCCGACGCGCGCTCCTGCCGGGCCCGCGTGAGCGCCGTGCGCCACTTCGGCTGGAGGATGTGCACCAGCGACGGCTGCCTCAGAGCCCGCCCTCCAGCACCGCGGCCAGCTCCTTCGCGGCGGGCCCCCCCGTCAGGCGGAGGAACAGATCCTCGAGCCCGATGTCGCCCGACTTGGTCTGCTGCTTCAGTTCCGCCATCGTCCCCGCGGCGACGATCTTGCCGCCCTGGATGATCGCGATGCGGTCGCACAGCGCCTCGGCGATCTCCAGCGTGTGCGTGCTCATCAGGACGGTGCCGCCGCGGCTCACGAAGCCCTTGAAGAGGTCCTTGAGAAGCCGCGCCGCCCGCGGGTCGAGCCCGACCATCGGCTCGTCCACCACGATCACCTCCGGGCGGTGGATGAGCGCGGACGAGATGATCAGCTTCTGCTTCATCCCGTGCGAGTACGACTCGATCAGCTCGTTCTTCCAGGCCGAGAGCTCGAACACCTCCAGCAGCTCGTCGATGCGTCGCTCCACCAGCAGCCCGTCCTGGCCGTACAGCCCCGCCACGAAGCGCAGGAACTCCGCGCCGGTCAGCTTCTCGTAGACGAACGGCCGGTCCGGGATGAAGCCGAGGCGCGCCTTGGCGGCCAGCGGCGCCCGGTTCACGTCGTCGCCGCCGATCAGCACCCGACCCGAGGTGGGACGGAGGATACCGGCGATCATCCGGAGTGTCGTGGTTTTCCCCGCGCCGTTCGGGCCGAGGAAGCCGTACAGCGCGCCCTTCGGCACGTTGAGGGTGACGTTGTCCACGGCGCAGAAGGAGCCGTAGTACTTGGTGAGGGTCTCGAGCTGGATCACGTGGCTAGTTTGCGCTCCCGACGACGGTGACGGTGACGCGCCCGATGAGGCGCAGCAGCTCGACCTGACGGGCGAGGCCGCCGATCACGAAGCGCAGGTGTGAGGCGTCGGCCGGAAACTGGTTGAACGTCGGGTCCACCGCCACCCACCGTCCCAGCCAGACCTCCGGCCACGCGTGGTAGTAGAAGCGGCCTCGCAGGTAGACCAGGCCGGCGGCGGTGCGCGCCGGGAGGCCGAGCGAGCGCGCCAGGGCGACGTAGAGCACCGTGTGCTCGTTGCAGTCCCCGCGCCGCTCGTCCAGCACCTGGACGGCGCTCGGCACGCTGATCGTGATCTCTTTCTTGAGATTCGCGTAGACCCAGTGGGTCAGCAACTCGGCCACGGCGCCGGCGCGGTGCTCGCGCCCGATGATCCGCCGCGCCTGCGCCTGGATGCGTGGGTCGTTCGCCTGCACCAGCGGCTCGCTCGCCAGATCGGCGGCGAGCGAGGTGTCGGTCGTCGGCAGCCGGTCGAGCGGGAGGCTCGCCGGCCCGCCCGAGGAAGCGGCAACGCCGGTCTCGCGCCGGATGGTGAGCGTGTCGCCCGAAAGCTGCTGCCGGCCGCCGGAGAGGTCGAAGCCCGCGAGCCGGGTGTTGCCGATCCTCACCCGGAGCACGCTCAAGTTCTCGGGCTGCAGCGGCACGTTGGCGGTGATGGCCGTCGCATCGATGATGTCCCCGGAGCCCCCGGCCACCGCCAGGTGCTGTGTGGCCGCGCGCCGCCAGTTCTCGACCGCCAGCTCGAAGGCCATCCGCTCCATCCGGAAGCCGATCGGCGAGACCGCGCTCACGATCCGCCCCTGGCGGTCGATCCACGATTCGGTCGCGACCCCGCCGAACTCCTCCGCCACCTTCCAGGCGCGCAGCGTGTCCTGGCGTGCCGGCACCCACTTGGCCGCCGCGCTGTCCCAGGCGGCGCTGTCCGGCACGACCAGCGTGCTCTCGGCCAGCACCCTCACAGTCACGTCGCGCTCTTCCATGGACATCGGATCGAGGACGCGGACCGAGTAGGACTTGCCCGGCGCGAGCTGGTGGCCGAAGGCGAGCTCCAGCGGCAGCAGGCTGGACAGCACGATGGGGTGGTTCAGCCGGACCCGCGTGGTGGTGGGCTGCCCGCCGGCCTCGATCGTCACGTCGAGCACCGAGTCGCCGCTGACGGTGCCGCTGGCGCGGAACGGCGCGCCCGGCACGTCCAGCGTCCCCTCGAAGCTCTTGAGCCGCAGGTCCCGCGTCAGCCGGACGTCGGTGCTGAGCTGGGTGCGCTGCACCTTCCCCAGCGCCTCGATGTCGAGGACCAGGAGGTCCTGCACGGTGAGGCCTTCGGGGGTCGTGTCCACCGTGCTCGAGGCGTACCCGATCGGGCCGCCGCCCATCGAGACGGCGTAGAACTCGGCGCCGGGGCCGACCCGCAGCGAGGCCTCCGCCAGCCTGAGGCCCGAGGATTTGAAGTATTCGCGGCGGACGAGCAGGGCGATCCCCGCGGCCCAGGCGACGAGGATCAGGGCGGCCAACAGCTTGCGATTCAGGAGAGGGTTCCTCGCGCCAGGCGGCCCTCGAAGATCTCGCGCTCGACGTCGGTCTCGACCACGATGAACACGTTGACGGGATGCTCCGCGGTGCGCAGGTGCTCCTCGAGCGCTGGAAACACGATGTCCGCCGCGTCCTCCAACGAGAGCTGGCCGGCGCCGGTGCCGAGGGGCGGCAGCGCCAGCGTCCCGATGTGCCACTGCTCCGACTGGCGGAGCGCGGCCGCCACGGCCCGGCGCACGCCCGCCTTCGACACCGGCTCGAAGGACGTCTGAATGACCGCGTGCACCACCAGCTCGGCCGGGAGGTCGCCCGCCGGGGTCACCACCGCGGCGCCGACCCCCAGCTCGCGCTGGACGTGGCAGAGGTCGCGAAAACGCGGCCCTGCTGCCAGCTCGAGGCGGCGCAGGGCCGGGGTTATCGCTTCGAGATTGCCGTTCGTGGGCCGGACCACCGCGTCCGCCGTGACGGACGCGAGGTCGTCCACGACCACCCGGATCACCTTCGGCTGACCTCCCGGGAGCGGCGGTACATCTGGGCGGCGTCGTCGGGCCGCGCGAGGCGGTCGTAGATGATTCCGAGACCGTACAGTGCGCGCGGATTGGACGGCTGCAACTCGGTCGCCCGCTGGTACGCGGCGAGCGCGCCCGCCAGGTCGTCCACGTGGTTCAACGCTTCGCCGAGGTAGTAATGCGCCGCCGCGCGCTGCGGTTCCAGCTCCACCGCACGCTTGAGGTGCGGCACCGCCTCCGTCCACAGCCCCTTCTTGCTCATCACCACGCCGAGGTTGAAGAGCGCCTCCGCGTGGGAGGGCTCAACGCGCAGGACCTTCTTGAGGTCCCGCTCCGCCGCGGCGTACCGGCCCATCGCGCCCAGCAGCGCGCCGCGGTTCACCAGCAGTGTCCCGTTCTCGGACTCGATGTCGAGCGCGCGATCGAGCTCGGCGAGGGCGCCCTTGTGGTTCCCCTCTGCGTCGAGGATCAGCGCCAGGTTGTTGCGGGCGCGGACGTGCGTCGGATGGAGGGCGAGGAGCTCCCGGTAGAGCCGCTTCGCGTCCTCCGTCCGTCCGGCATCAGCCGCCGCGTGCGCTTCGCCGTACCGGATCTCGATCGGATCCGGCTCCGGCGGCGCCACCGGCTCCACGACCTCAGCGGCTCCGGTCGCCTCGGCGGCGGGAGCGTCCGCGACGTCGGTGACCGCGGCCTTGGCTTCGTCGAGGATCGGCAGCGGGTCGTCCGCCTCAACCGGTCCCTCGTCGAGTTCCTCACCGGCCGTGCCGGACGCCTCGACAACGTCAGCTGCATTCGTGTCGTCCGTCTCCGGATCCTCAAGCTCGAAGGTTCGTACCGCCTCGGCCGCTGGGGGCTCGAGCACCAGCTGTGCGGGGTCGTCGAAGGTCAGGACGTGCTCGTCCGCCGCCCCCCCCTCTTTCTCCTCGAGGGCGAGGGCAGGGCCCTGAATCTCCGCCCACGGGTCCAGCCCTTCGAGCTCGAGGACGGGCGCCGGGACGGCCGAGGCGTCGCGCACCGGCACGTACGTGGGTGAGAGCCTCTCGGTCAGCACGACTACGGCCTCTCCATCCGAGTGTCCGTTGCCACCATTCCCACCGTTCCCCATCTGATGCCTCCGCCGCCTGCGACCCATGACGCTACTCCCTCCGCCGGCGCTTGCCTGTCGGCGCGCGTACCGTCCGTCTGCTCGGGCCCGCCGTCTCCGCGCGCACCCACGCGAGGTACGGCGGATGGCCGTCCGCCACCGGAAGGGCGATCAACTCCGGCACCTCGTAGGGGTGCAGCCCCGGCAACGTCGCCGCCAGCTCCGCCCATCGCTCGGCCGTCGTCTTCATCACCACGACGACCTCTTCCTCTTCCGCGACCGCGCCCTGCCACCAGTACGTGGAGACCGCGCCGGGCAAGACCGTGCCGCAGGCGATCACGCGCCGCTCCACCAGCGTTCGCACCAGACGCTTCGCCGCCTCCGCAGACGGCGCCGTCGTGAGCGCCGTGAGGATCGGAACGGGTGAAACGGATCGTTTCATCAGGAACCGGCTTTCGGCGCGGACAGCGAAAATGCAGGCCGGTCCCGGAAGGCGCAAGAGCCAGAGGGGTTAGGGTTTAGGCGACGGGGGGTAAACCGGCTTCGAGCCATAGTTCGGCCCCCCGCCCCTACCCGAATGGGCGGCTCGCATTATCTTGCGCGCCGTTCTCCCCTATACAACACATCGGTCAGCGGCAGTTCGACGAGGCGCGCAGCGGCCGCGACCCCCGCATCGACACGGAGCGCAGTTCATGAGCGGCATCACCCGATTCGCGTGCGCCGGCGCCGCCGTCGCGCTCGGCCTCAACCCCGTGCACCGGGCGGCCAACGCGCCGCCGCCGCATGCGCGGACCTACTACGTCGCCGCCGACACCGTGGTGTGGGACTACGCTCCGGGTCCCGAGGTCAACCTGATCTCGGGCCAGCCCTACGACAGCGTGGCGCGCGAGAACATCGGCAACGATTCGATCACCATTGGCCACCGCTATCTCAAGGCGATCTACCGCGAGTACACTGATTCCACCTTCTCCACCCTGAAGCCGCGCGATGCGGCCTGGGAGCATCTCGGCATCCTCGGGCCGCTGTTGCGCGCGGTCGTGGGGGACACCATCCGGGTCGTGTTCCGGAACAACACGCCCCATCCGGCCAGCATGCATCCGCACGGGGTGTTCTACACGAAGTCGTCGGAGGGCGCCCCGTACGCGGACTCGACGTCCGGAGCCGACAAGGCGGACGACGCGGTGCCGCCGGGCGGGACGCACGTCTACGTCTGGCCGGTCCCGGCACGCGCGGGCCCAGGGCCGGGAGACGGAAGCTCGGTCATGTGGATGTACCACTCCCACGTCGTGGACGACCGGGACGTGGACGCCGGCCTCGTGGGGCCGATCATCATCACGGCACGCGCTGCGGCGCGCGCCGACGGGAGCCCCAAGGACGTGGACCGGGAGTTCGTCGTCGCCTTCACCGAATTCGACGAGAACCAGAGCTGGTATCTGGCGGACAACATCCGGCGGTTCGCCGGAAAGCCGGCGCTCGTGAAGGTCGTGAAGGATCCATTCGGCGAGGACGCGGCGATCCCACATCCGGAAGCCAACCTCAAGGAGTCGATGAACGGGTTCGTGTTCGGCCACCTGCCCGGGCTGACGATGAAGGTGGGCGAGCGCGTGCGCTGGTACCTGATGGCCACGACGGGGTTCGAGATCCACGCGCCGCACTGGCACGGCAACACGGTGCTGGTGCACGGGATGCGCACGGACGTCGCTGCGCTCCTGCCCATGGGGATGGTGACGGCCGATATGGTGCCCGACGATCCCGGCATCTGGCTGTTTCATTGCCACGTCGCCCCGCACCTGGTCATGGGAATGCAGGCGCTGTACCGGGTGCTGCCGCGGTAAGGCTCCCCGTTCGCGGCGGCAAGCTGGCGGCCGCGCCGGCGATCCGGTTCGTGAAGTAAGGGGAGTGGCGGGGCGCTACGGCGTGGGCCGCGCGAGCACGGCGATGCGTCCGTCCGCCTGGGCGACTAGGAGCTGCGCGCCGCGCGCGGCCAGGCCGACCGGGCGTGCGAGCCCCGGCACCGCATACGCCGCCTGGAGCTTCCGGTCCTTCAAGTCCACCACCAGCAGCGTAGAGTACGCCGCGCTGATGGCGTAGAGACGGCCGTCGGCCACGACGGCTCCCGTCACCACATACTCCGCGGGCGTGCGCGACGGCCCGGCGGGCGCCAGGTCCGGCGCCAACTGCGGCCCGAACTCGGACGACAGCGTCAGATCCCGGCGGGCGAATCGCGACACCACCAGTTGATGGTGGCGCGGATTGGGAACGCTCACCGTGATCAGTTCCTGCGCCGCCGGATCGAATGCCAGCGACAGCACGTACATCTGATGGGCGCGCACCGTTTGGAAGCGGCCCAGCCCCACCTCGCTCACCTGGCCGTCGGTTTCGAGGAAGTGCCGCCACTCGAGGCGGTCATCGGCGTGGGGGACGGGCGTCAGCAGCGCGTAGCTCTTGTTCGTGCTGAGCACGGCCAGCGTGTCGCCGCCGACGAACGCGGCGCCGATGAGCGGCGTCAGATCGACGCTGAACCCGGGGTCCAGGACCACGTGGTGCAGGACGCGCGCGAGCGTGCTATCCAGCAGGTAGACCCCGTAATGGTCCGTCACCGCCAGGAAGCGCCCGGTCGCCGAGTCGCGCGCGACTCCGCTCAGCGCCCCGTTCAGCGGCACGCCGATCCGCTCCCAGCCCGAGACGGCGATGCTCGGCAGACCGGCGAGCGGGCCGTGCCCGGGGTCGGGATCCACGGCGCCAGGATCCGGAGTCGGAATGGTCCACGAGCCGCGCAGCGAGACGTAGTAGGGCTCCAGTTCCTCGAACGACCACACCCAGTGGCGGGGGTTGAGTGAGAGCCGGACCGGGTCGCCCTGTCCGAAGAACGGCGGCGGCCCGGTGGAAGCGAACGCCTGGAGCGCGTTGGCCGCGACAACCACTATGAACAGCCCCATCGCGAACCGCCCGGCGCGGCTCGGCGCATGCACTCCCTCCGCGGGCGCGATCTGGCGCAGGAGCAAGAGGAGGGCGCCGATGACCGCCAGGACGGTCACGTGGATCACCAGCGCCCACACGTACGTGTGCACGCCGAAGATCGCGGCGCTGAAGCCCTGGCCGACGTCACGGGCCAGATGGAGGGCGGAGTGGCGCAGGGACATGTAGACGCCCCACACGCCGAGCAGCACCGTGACGCCGAGGTAGCGGGGGCGGGGCCCGTACCGGATCACGAACAGGCCGCAGAGCGCGATCAACACCATGGACGTGCGCTCGGCCCAGCAGAGGATGCAGGGCGAGTCGCCGTGCGCGACGCCGAGCAGGACGGCGCCCGCAACGGGGCCGCCCACCAGGACGATCACGACCCAGGCCAGGACGGCGCGCAGCCGGTCTTCGGAGAGCGCCATCAGAGGTTCACGCCCGGAATGAGGGAGCCGTGGCTGCCGATGAAGAAGAGGAATGCCATCAGGAGGCAGCTGATCACCAGCAGGCGGAAGGCGAGGCGCTCACGCTCGGGCCGGCGCCACACGAGCCACGCGGCCCATAGGATGATGAGGAAGTTCAGGAACTCCATGGTGAGGACAATTGTCTGCTCCCGGGTGCGCGCTGGCAAGAGGCACGACGCCGATGCGGGGCTCGCGCCCGGAAACACCGGTGCACATGTTAAGGGGCCCGTCGCCAATCCGGAGCTTGCCATGAAGCCGTGCTCGGCCTTGTTGGCCGTCGTCGCCGCCCTCATGCCGGTCGCCCTTCCGGCCCAGTCCACCCGCCTGCTGCACCAGCCCGACGTGAGCGCGCGCTACGTCGCCTTCGCCTACGCGGGAGACATCTGGCTCGCGCCGCGTGCGGGTGGCGACGCTCGGCGCGTGACCTCGTCGCCCACGGTCGAGCGCGACCCCCACTTCTCGCCCGACGGGAAGTGGCTCGCCTTCACCGGCGAGTACGGCGGCAATGCGGACGTCTACGTCGTCAGCGTGGACAGCGGGACGCCGCGCCGCCTGACCTGGCACCCGGGGCCCGACGAGGTCCGCGGTTGGACGCCGGACGGGCAGCGCATCGTTTTCATGTCCACGCGCACCGGCGTGCCGGACAACGAGCCGAAGCTGTGGACCGTCTCCCTGGACGGCGGGCTGCCGGAGCCGCTTCCTGTGCCCCGCGCGCTCGCGGGGGCTATCTCTCCCGACGGCCGCTCCATCGCCTATCAGCTCGTGCGCCCGTGGGAATCGGAGATGCGCAACTACCGCGGCGGCCAGAACCAGCCGATCCGCGTGCTCGACCTCCAGACCCACGCGATGCGGAAGCTCCCGTGGACGGACAGCCGGGACCAGTAGCCGGTGTGGCTCGGGAGCACCATCTACTTCGTCTCGGATCGGGACTGGACGAACAACGTCTGGGCGTACGACACCCAGTCGCAGACGCTGACGCAGATCACGCACTACCGCGACTACGAGGTGGAGAGCGTGAACGCCGGCGACGGCGTGGTCGCCTACGAGCAGGCGGGCGACATCCACCTGTACGACCCGGCGACGCGCTCCGACACCAAGCTCGACATCCACGTGTCGGGAGACTTCCCCTGGGCGATGCCGCACGCAGTGGACGTCGGCAAGTCGCTCACCGCGCCGCAGCTCTCACCCACTGGCGTGCGCGCGCTGTTCGAGGCCCGCGGCGACGTGATCACGGTGCCGACCGACAAGGGCACCTGGCGGGACCTGACCCGCTCCTCCGGCGTGGCGGACCGCACGCCCGTCTGGTCGCCCGACGGGCGCCAGATCGCCTGGTTCAGCGACGCCGGGGGTGAATACCGGCTGATGATCGGCGACCAGGACGGCCTGACGCAGCCGCGCGCCATCGCGCTCGAGCATCCGACGCACTTCTACGCGGCCGCCTGGTCGCCGGACGGCAAGAAGATCGTGTTCAGCGACGCGGAGATGGACCTCTGGGTGCTCGACGTCGCCAGCGGCCGCGAAAGAAGAGTGGACCAGGACAACTTCACCTGGCCCGACCGCGACATGGCGCCGGTATGGTCGCCGGATTCCCGGTGGGTCGCCTACACCAAGCGGCTGCAGGGCTCGCAGTTCCACGCGGTGTTCGTCTACGACGTCGCAGGGGATTCGACGCGCCAGCTCACCGACGGGCTCTCCGACGTGATCGCCCCGGCGTGGGACCGGAGCGGCAAGCACCTCCTCTTCCTCGCGTCGACCGATTTCGCGCTGAACACCGGCTGGCTCGATATGAGCTCCTACGACCGGCCGGTGCAGCGCGGCGTGTATCTCGCCGTGCTCTCGAAGGCCGACTCGTCACCGCTCCTGCCGGAGCCCGGCGACGAGCCGTCGGACAGCGGCAAGGCGAAGGCGGACACCAGTGCGCGCCACCGGGGCGGAGGGGGGGGCCACGACTCCGTGACGGTGCACATCGATTTCGACGGCTTCTCTCAGCGAATCCTCTCGCTCGACGTCCCGAGCCGGAACTACGTCGGCCTCAAGGCGGGCGCCGCCGGACAGTGGTTCTATCTCGAGCGCGTGCCCAATCGCGCGGACGTCCTGCACCGCTACGATCTCAAGGAGAAGAAGGCGATCGACTTCGTTGGCGCGGCGGCCGAGGAGTACGCGCTCTCGTTCGACGGTAAGAAGCTTCTGTATCAGGGGGCGGGCGAGGACGGAGAGCCGAACGGGCACTGGGCGGCGGTGGACGCCACGGGGTCCGCGCCCGCGGCGGACAAGGGCGCGCTGACGACCACGGGCCTCCGGATCGACGTCGATCCCGTGGCGGAGTGGCGCCAGATCTTCGACGAGGCGTGGCGCGTCGAGCGCGACTTCCTCTACGTCGCGAACCTGCACGGCGCCGACTGGCCCGCCCTGAAGCGGAAGTACGAGGTGTTCCTCCCGTACGTGCGGCACCGCGCGGACCTGACGCAAATCCTGTCCGAGATGCAGGCAGAGCTCACGATCGGGCACAGCTTCGCGGGTGGCGGCGATCTGCCGCGGGCCGACGCGCTCCCCGCCGGCGTGCTGGGCGCCGACCTCGAGGTGGCGGATGGGCGCTATCGCATCCGGAAGATCTACACCGGCGAGAACTGGAACCCGGATCTCCGCGCGCCGCTCTCGGCGCCCGGAGTGGACGTGCGCGAGGGCGACTACATCCTCGCGGTGAACGGTCGCGATCTGGCGCCGCCGGCGAACCCGTACGCGCCGTTCGTGGGCACCGTGGGGAAGCAGGTGCAGCTGCGCGTGAACGAGCGGCCGGCCGTGGAGGGCTCGCGCCTGGTCACGGTTGTGCCGATCGCCAGCGAGGCGGCGCTGCGCACCCGCAGCTGGATCGAGGCGAACCGCCGGCTGGTAGATTCCCTCTCCGGAGGGAGGCTGGCCTACGTCTACGTGCCGAACACCGGCGGCGGGGGCTACGCCAGCTTCAACCGCTATTACTTCGCGCAACAGGAGAAGCAGGGTGCCGTGATCGACGAGCGGTTCAACCACGGCGGGAGCATCGCCGACTACATGGTGGACATCATGAGCCGCCAGCTCCACGGCTACTTCAACCAGCGACTCGGCGACCGCTACAACGCCGTGACCGCGCCGGCCGCTGCGATCTGGGGGCCGAAGGTGCTGCTCATCAACGAGATGAGCGGCTCCGGCGGCGACATGTTCCCGTACATGTTCCGGCAGATGCACATCGGACCGCTCATCGGCACGAAGACGTGGGGCGGGCTCGTGGGCTGGGGCGGCGAGCCGCGGCTGCTCGACGGCGGCTTCATCAGTGCGCCGAGCACCGGCTTCTACAACCCGGACGGGCAGTGGGACGTGGAGAACGTGGGCGTCGCGCCCGACATCGAGGTGGAGGAGGACCCGGCACAGCAGATCGCCGGGCACGACACCCAGCTCGAGCGCGCCGTCGCCGAGGCGCTGCGGCTGCTGCAGGAGAATCCGGTGCACCTCAAGGGCGAGCCGCCGGCGCCCGACCGGGTGCACCCGCCCCGACCCGGCGGGAATCGGTGACGCGACAGCGCGCCGGAGGCTACTTGCGCCGCTTCTCGAAGAACTTCTTGCGCAGCTTCGCCACCTTCGGCGCGATCACGAACTGGCAGTAGCCCTGGCGCGGGTTCCGCCGGTAGTAGTCGCGGTGGTAGTCCTCGGCGGAATAGAAGACGTCGAGCGGCGCGACTTCGGTCACGATCCGGCCCTGCCAGACCCCCGACGCCGCGACCTCGGCGATCGCCGCTTCGGCAGCCGCCTCCTGCGCGGGCGAGTGGTAGAAGACGGCGGAGCGGTACTGCGTCCCGACGTCGGCCCCCTGGCGGTTCAGCGTCGTCGGGTCGTGCATGGTGAAGAAGATCCGCAGCAGGTCGCGATACGGGAGGACCGTCGGGTCGAAGGTCACTTGCACGACCTCGGCGTGCCCCGTCTCGCCGGTGCAGACCTGCTCGTACGTCGGGTTCGGCAGATGGCCGCCGGCGTATCCCGACTCGACGCGCTCCACGCCCTTGAGTTCGAGGAAGACCGCCTCGAGGCACCAGAAGCAACCGCCGGCAAGTGTGGCTTGTTCCATGACAGGTGGTGGGTTGTAGGTGGTAGGTGGTAGGATAATCGTGTGGCGCGACTGTTCCTACAAGCTACCACCCACCACCCACTACCCGGTTCTGCCATGCGCTTGACTGCCGTTGCCGCCATCGCGCTCCTGTCGCTGCCCGCCGCCCTCCACGCCCAGCAGAAGATCCCGATGCGCAGCCGCGCCGATGCCGGCGCCGTCTCGCGCGCGCTGGCCGGCCGGTCGGGCCCCCTGAACGTGAACTGGATCGAAGGCGGGCAACGCCTCTCCTTTGTCGTGCGCGGCGACTCCGGCGAGCAGATCCACGCCCTCGACCCCGCGACGCTCGCCGACACGCTCATCTTCGCCGGCCGCGGCCTCACCTTCCCAGGCACGGCAGAGCCGTTCGCCTACCGCACCTTGCAGTGGGCGCGCGACTCGAAGCACCTGCTCTTTCAGACGCACTTCCGGCCCATCTACCGCAACTCGGGAACGGCGGACTACTACGTCCTCACGCTCGCGGACCGCACGCTGGAGCTGGCAGCCAGCGGCGCGCGCACCGCCGAGCTCTCGCCCGACGGCGCAACGCTGGGCTACGAGCGCGACGGCGACATGTACGTCTACGACCTGGCGCAGCGCCGGGAGACGCGCCTGACGAGCGACGCGACGGCACTGGTCTACAACGGCCACTTCGACTGGGTGTACGAGGAGGAGTTCGGGTTCGCGCAGGCGTGGGACTGGTCCCCGGACAGCCGCTACATCGCCTTCTGGCAGGTGAACGAGAGCGCCGAGCCCGTGATCCAGCTCTCCGACTTCTCCGGCCGCCACCCGACGTGGGCGCAGCTCCGGATTCCGCAGCCGGGCGATTCCAACGCCACCGTGCGGATCGGCGTCGCGGACGTGCGCTCGGGGAGCCGCGTCTGGCTCGACCCCGGCGAGAGCGGCGAGTACTACGCGCCGCGCATCTACTGGACGAGCCGGCCCGACACGCTGGCGGTCGTCACGCTGAACCGCCGGCAGAACGTGATGAAGCTCTGGTTCTTCGACGTGCGGAGCGGGGGGAAGCGCCTCGTCATGTCGGACACGTCCCGCACCTGGATCGACGTCTACGACTTCTTCTCCGGCGTGCAGGACCTGATGACCTTCCCCGACGTGCTGCCCGAGTTCTTCTGGATCTCGGACCGCGACGGCTGGCAGCACATCTACCGGTACGACTACAGCGGCCGCCTGCTCGGCCAGGTCACGCACGGCAACTGGAGCGTGATCCAGATCAAAGGCGTGGATGCGCGCGAGCGGACCATCTACTACGTCTCGACTGAGGCCTCGCCGCTGCAGCGCCAGCTATACGCGATCCGCTTCGACGGGAGCGGCCAGCGGCGGCTCACCGCGGAGGAGGGGACCCATTCCATAGACATGTCCCCCGACACGCGCTACTACCTCGACCGCTGGTCGAACGTGCATCAGCCGCGCCAGGTAGAGCTGTGGGCGACCGCCGGCCGGATGCTGAAGAAACTGGAGGACAACGCCGCCGTGACCGCGTGGCTCGGGACCCACGCCTACTCCCCGGTGGAGCTGTTCTCCTTCACGGCGTCCGACGGGCAGCGCCTCGACGCCTCGATCATCAAGCCCCCGGCGTTCGACTCGATGCACCGCTACCCGGTCGTCTTCACCGTGTACGGGGGACCCGGCTCCCAGGGGGTGTACGACGCGTTCGCCCCCAGCGGCCTGTCGCAATGGTACGCGCAGGAAGGGTATCTGGTCGTGAACGTGAACAACCGTGGCTCGGGCAACTACGGCAGCGCATTCATGAAGGTCGTCTACGAGCACCTCGGGCAGTGGGAGAGCCACGACTTCGCCGAGGCGGCGCGGTACCTGATGCGCCAGCCGTGGGTGGACAGCACGCACATCGCCATCATGGGGACGAGCTACGGCGGGTACTCGACGCTGTACACGATGGTGTCGTACCCGGAGATCTTCAGCGTCGGGATCGCGAATTCGCCGCCTTCCGACTGGCGGCTGTACGACACGATCTACACCGAGCGCTACATGGCCCTGCTCGGCGACAACCTTGCCGGCTACGACAGCAGCTCGGTGCTGCTCAAGGTGAACCGCCTGCTCAAGGGGCGGCAGCACCTGCTGCTGATCCACTCGATGATGGATGACAACGTGCACCCGCAGAACACGCTGCAGTTGCTGACGGCGCTGGCGAATGCGGGGTTCGACGCGGAGTTGCGCCTCTATCCGCCGGGCCGGCACGGCGCGGCGTACAACGGGCAGAGCGCGATGCTGATCCAGCAGGCAACGGACGAGTACTTGAACCGGTGGATGCACTAGGAGACACCGTCTCCATGGCCAACCGCGTCTTCGTCGATCGTGCGGGGCAGCGCTGGGAAATCCGCACCCGCAGCCGTTCCGAGTGGGAATTCGAGCCGATCGAGGGCAACCCCGGGCCGGCACGGCTCGTCACGCCGCCGGGCTACGAGAGCGATCCCTACGAGATGAGCGTCGAGGAGTTGCAGCGGATCCTCGACGCCGCTTCCCCCCGGCGTCCGCCGAAGACGAAATCGCCGTTCCTCGACTGAGAGGAGAGCCTATGCGCACACGGAACCTACTGCCGGCGCTCGCGCTGCTGACGTTCGCGGCGCCGCTGGCGGCGCAGAGCCGACTGACCGCGAAGGAGCAGGCGCTGCGCGACACCATACTTAGCGAGCGCGCCGACGCGATCGCCTATCTCCAGCACGTGGTGGACATCCCGAGCAGCACGCTGAACCTCGACGGCGTGCGGCGGGTGGGCGACGTGTTCCTCGCCTCACTCGACTCGCTCGGCTTCACGACCACGTGGGTGCCGATGCCCCCGGCCATGGGGCGCGCCGGCCATCTCGTCGCCGAGCACCGGGGCAAGGCGGGTAGGGCGCGCATCCTCCTCATCGGCCACTTCGATACTGTGGTGGAGCCGGCCGGTGCCAACTTCGTGCGCGAGGACTCGATGGCGCACGCGGTGGGCGGGAGCGACATGAAGGGCGGGGACGTGATCATGCTCTTCGCCCTCAAGGCGCTCGATGAGGTCGGGTTGCTCCAGGATCTCAACGTCACGGTCTTCTTCAGCGGCGACGAGGAGGACCCCGGCTCGCCGCTCCCGGTGGCGCGGGCGGCGCTCATCGACGCGGGGCACCGCAACGACGTGGCGCTGGCGTTCGAAGGCGGGAGCCGCAGCATCGCGACCGTCGCCCGCCGCGGCTCGAGCGCGTGGCGTCTCACCGCCACCGGACGCCAGGCCCACTCGGCAGGCGTCTTCGGGCAGGGCGTTGGCTACGGCGCGATCTACGAGCTGGCCCGCATCCTTGACGCCTTCCGGCAGCAGCTGGCGGGCGAGCAGTACCTGACGTTCAACGCCGCCACGATCGTGGGCGGCACCGACGTGGTCTACGACACCGTGCGGGAGAGCGGCACGGCGTCGAGCAAGCTCAACATCGTGCCGCGCACGGCCGTCGCGTCGGGCGACCTGCGGTTCATGACCCAGGAGCAGCTGGAGCGGACGCGGGAGCGGATGCGGCAGATCGTCGCCCAGCACCTGCCCGGCACCGATGCGCAGATCACCTTCATCGACGAGTACCCGGCGATGCCGCTCACGCCGGGCAACGAGCGGTTGCTGGCCTACTACGACTCGGCGAGCCGGGCCCTGGGGTACGGGCCGGTTGCGCCGATGGACCCGGGGATGCGGGGCGCAGGGGATCTCTCCTTCGTGGCGCCGTTCATGGACGGACTGGAGGGGCTCGGGGCGCTGGGAAGCGGGGCGCACTCGCCCGTGGAGCGCGTGAACCTGAACGCGCTCGAGATGCAGACGGAGCGCGCGGCGCTGATGTTGGCGCGGATCGGCGCGCGACCGGCTTCGGAGTTCGCGCGGCCTGCAGGGACGGCGCCGTGAGGGGCCGCCCTCGCGGCGAAAGCGGCCTTCGCGCCGCCCGCAGCGCCGCTCGCACGGTCCTTTGGAGCCACCGCGCCGTGACGCGGCGCCTGCTGGTGCTGCTGGCCCTCTGCGCCGCGCCGCTCGCCGCTCAAGAGCCGGTGGTGGTGGTGCGCGCCGCCCGCGTCTTGGACGGGCGGGGGGGAGTCGTCCAGAACGCCGACGTCGTGGTCGCGGGGGGGAAGATCGTGCGCGTCGCGCCGCGGGGCGACGTGCCCGCCGGCGCGCGCCTGGTGGACCTCGGCGACCGCACCTTGCTCCCCGGCCTGATCGACGTCCACACGCACCCGGCGTGGTACTTCAACCGCCACGGGCGGCTCCACACCCCGCGCGACGGGGACTCGCCGGCCCAGATCATCCTCGCCGAGGTGGCGAACGCGTACCGAACGCTGCGGGCGGGCTTCACGACCATCCAGAGCGTGGGTGACGCGCGCGACGCCGACGTCAGGGACTGGATCGCGACCCAGGGGCTGCCCGGGCCGCGGATCCTCACCTCGCTCGAGCCGATCACCGATCAGCGGCTGAGCCCCGATTCGCTCCGGGCGCTGGTCCGCGCGCGGCGGGCCGAGGGCGCCGACCTGATCAAGATCTTCGCCGCGGCGAGCATCCGGGAGGGCGGGGGACAGACGATGTCCGACGCCCAGCTCAGCGCGCTGTGTGGGGAGGCCAAGGCGGTCGGCCTGCGCTCGGTGGTGCACACGCAGAGCGATGAGTCGGTGCGTGCCGCGACGCTTGCGGGCTGCACGCAGGTCGAGCATGGCATCTTCGTGAAGCAGGCATCGCTCGACCTGATGGCGGCGCGCGGGACCTGGTTCGATCCGCAGTGCGCGCTGGTCCTGCGCAACTACCTCGAGAACCGGCCCAAGTACGAGGGGATCGGCAACTACAACGCCGAGGGCTTCGCGGCGATGGAGCGGGCCCTGCCGCTCACCACGGCGGCGACGCGGATGGCGATCGCCACGCCAGGCCTCAAGGTGCTCTACGGCACCGACGCGGTGGCCGGCGCCGAGGGGCGGAACACCGAGGACCTGGTCTGCCGGGTCCGGGAGGCGGGTGAAGCGCCGATGCACGCGATCGTCGCGGCGACGTCGCTCAACGCCGAGGCTCTGGGGCTCGGCGACCGGATCGGCGCCATCGCCGAGGGCTACGAGGCCGATCTGGTCGCCACGGACGGCGACCCGAGCCAGGACATCACCGCGGTCCGGCGCGTCAGCTTCGTCATGAAGGGCGGGACGATCGTCCGGAACGACGGCACGCCGTGACCGAGCCGCGGACGCGGCTCCGCGTCCTGGTCGGCGCCGCGTTCCTGATGGCCACGTCGGCCATCGGTCCCGGCTTCCTCACCCAGACGGCCGTCTTCACTGCGCAGCTCGGCGCGAGCTTCGGCTTCGCCGTCCTGATCTCGGTGCTGTTCAACCTGGGCGCCCAGCTCAACATCTGGCGCGTGCTGATCGCCGCCGGCGTGCCCGGCCAAACCGTAGCGAACCAGGTCCTTCCCGGACTCGGTCACGCCGTCGCGGTGCTCGTCGCCCTGGGCGGCCTCGCCTTCAACATCGGCAACGTCGCGGGGTGCGGCTTGGGCTTCGAAGCCCTGCTAGGCCTGCCCGTGAAGGTGGGCGCCGCGCTCTCCGCCGCGCTCGCGATCTGGATCTTTCTCTCGAAGGAGGCGGGGCGGGCGATGGACCGGTTCACCCAGGTCATGGGCGCCGGCATGATCCTCCTCACGTGCTACGTCGCGGCGGCGTCGCATCCTCCGCTGGCGGAGGCGGCGCTGCGCACGGTGGTTCCCTCGCGCCTCGATGTGCTCGCGATCGTCACCATCGTCGGCGGGACGGTGGGGGGCTACATCACCTTCGCCGGGGCCCACCGCCTGCTCGACGCGGGCATCGCGGGGCCCGAGAACGTGGGGCAGGCGACGCGGTCCGCCGGCCTCGGGATCGGCGTCGCGACCGCGATGCGCATCCTGCTCTTTCTCGCCGCGCTCGGCGTCGTGAACCAGGGCCTCGCCTTGGACCCCGGCAATCCTCCCGCCTCTGTGTTCCGCCTCGCCGCCGGGCAGCTTGGCTACCGCCTGTTCGGCGCCGTGATGTGGTCGGCCGCGATCACGTCGGTCGTCGGCTCCGCCTACACGTCGGTCACGTTCGTGCGGACGCTCCGCGCTGGCTGGGAGCGCCACACCACGGCGCTGATCGTCGGGTTCATCGTCGTCTCGACCGCGATCTTCCTCACCGTGGGCCGGCCGGTGACCGTGCTGATCGTGGTCGGGGCCCTCAACGGACTGATCCTGCCGGTGAGCCTCGGCGCGATGCTGGTCGCATCCCAGCGGCCCGCGCTGCTCAACGGCTACCGGCACCCCGTCGCGCTCACGGCGGCGGGCGCAGTCGTGGTGCTGGCGATGGCGGCGCTCGGCGGCTACACCCTCATCACCGACATCCCGCGGCTGCTGCGCTGAACTTCGGGAGCGGGTTGCGGCTGGACGCGCGGCGCCGCATCCTCTTCCGTGCCATGAAACTCTTCGTCCCAGGCCGCATCTGTCTGTTCGGCGAGCACTCCGACTGGGCCGGCGGCTATCGCCGGATCAATGCCGACATCGAGAAGGGCTACACGCTGATCTGCGGCACGAACCAGGGTCTCCACGCCGAGGTTGAGCCGCATCCGACGGCGCTGGTGCTCACCTCGACGACGCCGGACGGCGAGGTCGTGGGGCCGCGCGAGATCCCGTTCGAGCCGCGGGCCCTGCTCGAGGAGGCGGAGCAAGGCGGGTTCTTCAGTTATGCGGCCGGCGTGGCCTACCAGGTACTCACGCACTACCGGGTGCGCGGGCTCGTCATCCGGAACACCCGCACGGATCTGCCGATCAAGAAGGGACTCTCGTCGAGCGCGGCGATCAGCGTGCTGACGGCGCGCGCCTTCAACCGCGTCTACGATCTGCACCTCACGATCCGTGGCGAGATGGAGCTGGCCTATCAGGGCGAGATCACGACACCCTCGCGCTGCGGCCGCATGGACCAGGGGTGCGCGTTCGGCGACCGCGCGGTCGCCATGGAGTTCGACGGAGACCGCATCGAGACGACGGAGCTGCGGCCGGCCCGCGAGCTGAACTTCGTCATCGTGGATCTGCACGCCAAGAAAGACACGTTAGCCATCCTGAAGCACCTGAACCGGTGCTATCCGTTCGCCGAGAATCCGCTCGAGCGCGGAGTCCAGGACCTGTTGGGTCCGATCAACCTGCGCATCGTCGGCCAGGCCGTTGAGGCCCTCAAGGCCGGCGACGCTGAGCGTATCGGGGCGCTGATGACGGAGGCGCAGGCTGCGTTCGACCGCTACGCGGCGCCCGCGTCCCCGGACGAGCTGGGTGCGCCCGTGCTCCACAAGGTGCTCGGCCACGCACCTCTCGCACCCCACATCTGGGGCGGCAAGGGGGTCGGCTCGCAGGGTGATGGTACGGCCCAACTCGTGGCCAGGAGCCCCGCCGACCAGGAAGAGGCGATCCGGATCCTCCAGCGCGACCTCGGTCTGACGGCGCTGACGCTGACCCTGGCCACCGGCCCCAAGGTCCGCAAAGCGCTCATCCCGGCGGCGGGGTTCGGCACCCGGCTCTTCCCGGCCAGCAAGGCGACGAAGAAGGAGCTGTTCCCAGTGGTGGATCGGGACGGCATCGCCAAGCCAGCCATCCTGCTGATCGTCGAGGAGGCGCTGCAGGCCGGGATCGAGGAGGTCGTGATCGTGGTGCAGGAGCAGGACCTCGAGGCGTTCCAGTCCTTCTTCAATACCCAGATCTCCATCGAGAACTTCAACAAGCTCCCGCGTGAGTTCCAGGAGTACTCGCGGCGGATCCTCGAGATCGGACACCACGTCAGGTTCGTCACCCAGACGGCCCAAGAGGGCTTTGGCCACGCGGTCCACTCCGCCCGCCAGGCGTTGGGGGACGAGCCGTTCCTGCTGATGCTGGGGGACCACATCTACCGCTCGGACGGCCCGGCGTCCTGCGCCCGGCAGCTGGTCGAGGCCTACCAGCGCTCAGGCACAAGCGTCGTTGGGCTGCGCCGGACACCCGAAAGCCAGATCGCCAATTTCGGCACGGCGACCGGGATCTGGATCGAGCCCGAGCGGTTGCTCAACGTCACGGAGTTTGCGGAGAAGCCGAACGCAGAGTACGCGCGCAGCAACCTGCGCGCTCCCGGACTGCCCGAGGGTGAGTACCTGACGTTCTTCGGCGAGTATGTCATCGGGCCGCAGATCTTCTCGTATCTCGAAGAGAACATCCGCAACAACGTCCGTGAGCGGGGCGAGTTCCAGCTCACGTCGGCGCTCGACCGACTGCGCCAGGAGGAGGGCTTCCACGGCCTGGTCATCGACGGGCGCCGCTTCGACATCGGCCTCCCCGAGTCCTACCTCGAGACGCTCAAGACCTTCCGGGATATCTAGTCCCCGTATCTCCAAGCACTTCGTTCGCCGTTACGAAGCCCTTTCCGCACCGGTCGGATGCGAGAAGGGTCTCGAATCATCTGGAGGGTCGGTGAGCAGAATCTTCGCTGGTGGAGTTCGCGTGCACTCCGGCGGGGCTGTGGCGGCCTGCGTCCTCGTCCTCGCGGGCTGCGGGAAGACGTCGCCGACGGCGGTCACCGGCGGCTCGGACCCGTCGGGGACGACGACTTCCACGACCACCTGGTACTCGCAGAGCGGCGGGACGGCCACCCTGTCGGGGAAGACCTACACCGCCAGCTCGACCGACCGCTCGGGCGTCACGGTCACCGGGGGCGGCACCCTCAGCCTGAACAGCTCGACGATCTCGACGACCGGCAGCACGTCCTCGTCCGACAGCAGCAGCTTCTACGGCCTCGACGCCGGCGTCTTGGCGAGCGGTGCCAGCACGATCCGGCTCGCGGGAAGCTCGGTGAAGACCACGGGCACCGGTGCCAACGGCGTCTTCGCGACCGGATCCGGCACGTCGATCACCCTGGTGGACGATACGATCGCGTGCACGGGCCAGCTGGGCCACGGCGTGGACGCAACGCTGGGTGCGACGCTGTCCCTGACCAACGTGCTCATCACGACGGGGCCCGGCGCCAATTCCGCCGCCATCGCCACGGACCGCGGCGGCGGCACCATCACGGCGACCGGCGGCACGTTCACCACCTCGGGGGCGGACGCGCCCGGCATCTACTCGACGGGGAGCATCAGCGTCTCCGGCGCGACGATCGTGGCGACGGGCTCGGAAGGGGCCGTCATCGAGGGGGCCAACGCCATCACGCTGACCAACACCGCGCTCACCGGGACGCTCAAGCGCGGGGTGATGATCTACCAGAGCATGTCGGGTGACGCACAGGGGACGCGCGGCGTCTTCACGATGACCGGCGGCTCGCTCACGGCAATGGCGGGCCCGCTCTTCTACGTCACCAATTCGACCGGCGTCATCACGCTCTCCGGGGTCGCCACCACGGCCGCATCGGACACCGTCGTCCAGGCCGCTGCGGGCGGCTGGGGCACCAGCGGCTCCAACGGCGGCACCGCGATCCTAGCCGCCGACGCGCAGACACTGATGGGCAATCTCGTGACGGACAGTTACGGCTCGATCACGGTCACGCTGAAGAACGGGTCGTCGCTGACTGGTGCAATCAACACCGCGGCGCTGACGCTCGACGCGAGTAGCACCTGGACCGTGACGGCGAACTCGGCCCTGACCAGTCTGACCGGCGCCACGATCTCTGGATCGAGCATCACCAACATCGTGGGCAACGGGTACACGGTCACCTACGACGCCAGCCTCGCCGCCAACAGCTGGCTGGGCGGCCTGGCCTACTCCCTGCCGAGCGGCGGTCAGTTGATCCCCAAGTAACGCCGCCGGGCGGACTCGCGCCCGCGATCGCCGCCGGAGGGAGCCGGACGACCAGCGCTCCCCGGCGGCACGCGCTTTGCCCACTGACTGCCGGTAGCGTGTTGCGTCGGACCCCCGTCGGCGGCTACTTCGGAGTCAACTATGAAGCCCGCATTCAGACTCCTCGGCGATCAGCTGATCGAGCGCATCGTGGCGGAAGCCCGCGCCGTGCTGCGAGAGCTGGGTGTCGAGATCCACAATCCAGGGATTCTGTCGCTGCTGTCGGATCACGGCGCCAGGATCGACGCCGACACGAAGCGGGCGTTCCTCACCGACGACATCGTGGACGGGGCGCTGCGCACCGCGGCCCACGGATTCCGGCTGTACGACGCGCTCGGGCGGACTGCGCACGAGCTGGCCGGCGACGAGGTGCACTTCACGCCGGGCTCGGCCGCGATCTACATGCTCGACCACGGGGCGCACGACACCCGCAAGCCGACAACGGCGGACTACGTCACCTACGCGAAGCTCGTCGCCCGACTCGACAACATCGCGTTCCAGAGCACGGCGATCGTCCCGAGCGACGTGCACCAGAACATCTCCGACAGCTACCGGCTGTATCTCAGCCTGATGTTCGGCGAAAAGCCGGTCGTAACCGGCGCGTTCACCATTGACGCCTTCAACATCATGCGGGATCTCCAGCTCGCAGTGCGCGGGAGCGCGGAGGAGCTGAGGGCCAAGCCGCTCACCGTGTTCTCCTGCTGTCCCACGGCGCCGTTCAAGTGGAGCGACGTCACCTCGCAGAACCTGGTGGACTGCGCGCGGGACGGGATCCCGGTCGAGTACATCTCGATGCCGCTCTCCGGCTTCGTCGCGCCGGTGACGCTGGTGGGGACACTGGTGCAGCACACGGCCGAGACGCTGAGCGGCGTCGTGATCACGCAGCTCACCAATCCCGGCGCGCCCGCGCTGTACGGCGGCTCCCCGGCGGTCTTCGACATCCGGTACGAGACGACGCCGCTCGGCGCCGTCGAGACCATGATGGTGGACTGCGCGTACCTCGAGATCGGCAAATACCTGGGCCTCCCGACCCAGGCCTACATGGGGCTCAGCGACGCGAAGCTTCTCGACGCGCAGGCGGGGCTCGAGTCCTCGCTGGGCTCCGCGCTCGGCGCGCTGGCCGGCGCCAACTGCATCGCGGGCCCGGGCATGCTGGATTTCGAGAGCTGCTTCAGCCTGGAGAAGCTGGTCCTGGACAACGAGATCTGCGGGATGGCGCTGCGCCTCGCGCGCGGGATCGAGCCGCGGGAGGACTTCCCCGCGCTGCCGCGCTTCGAGGAGCTGCTGCGTGAGAAGCACCTTCTGATCTCCAACCACACGCGGCGCTGGCTCCGGCAGGAGCACGTGATGCCGGGGCCCACGATCGAGCGGGCCAACCGCTCGAGATGGCATGCCGAAGGCGGGCGGACGCTCGGCGATCGCGCCCACGCCGAAGTGGAGCGGCTGGTGGCGAGCTACAAGCCGTCCTCGCTCCCCGACGACGTGAAGCGGGAGCTGACGCGGCTCATGGCGCGCGAGGCCCGGCGCTACGGCATGGACGCGCTGCCCCACGAGCGGGCGTGACGGCCCTCCTCGAGGTCCGGGCGGCCGACGTGGCGCCGGACCGGGACGCCGTGCTGGAGCGGCTGGGGATCCCGGCGAGCGTCGGGCTGTCCGAGCGCGCCGAGCCGCTGTACGCCGCGGCCGCGGAGATCCTCGCCGGGAGCGCGGCGCCCGCCGGCGTGCTGGCGGACATCTCGGCGGCGGAGTTCAAGGCGGTGTACGACGGCGAAGGGCGCAATGCGCCGTACTCCCCCGTATCGGACGTCTGCGGCCGCGCGGAGCACCTCGCGCTCTTCGCCGTGACGCTCGGTGAACAACCGAGTCTGGAGCTGAACCATCTCTTCACGGCAGGGGATTTCGCCCTCGGCTACGTACTGGACGCGATGGCTTCGGTGGCGGCGGACGGCCTGGCCGAGCTCGCCGAGCAGCGGTTCGCGGCACTGCTGCAGGGGCGCGGGTGGATGCCTTCCGACGGCGCGGCGCTGCGCTACAGCCCCGGCTACTGCGGCTGGGACGTCACCGGCCAGCGCAAGCTGTTCGCGTTCCTCAAGCCTGAACGGATCGGCATCACGCTCACCGAGAGCTGCCTGATGAAGCCGCTCAAGTCCGTTTCGGGCGTGATCATCGCGGGGCCGCGCGCGATCCACCGGATCAGGCCCACGTACGATTTCTGCGAGCGCTGCGAGGAGCGCACCTGCACCGGCCGGCTGCGTGCGCTCGCCACGGCGCGCGTGTGACCGAAGGAGATACCAGGTATGCCCGCGCTCACTGAGGTCGCAGACGCCGTCATCCGCGGCGATCACGCGCTGGTCGCGGCTCTCACCCGCGACGTCATCCAGGCGGGCATCCCCCCGAAGGCGATCTTGGACGACGGTCTGATCGCCGGGATGACCGTGGTGGGTGACCGGTTTCGGGTCCACGAGATCTTCCTGCCCGACGTGCTGCTGGCCGCGAAGGCCATGTATGCCGGGATGGACCAGCTGCGGCCGCTCCTGGTGCGGGACGGCATTCCCTCCATCGGGAAGGTGGTCATCGGCACGGTGCAGGGCGACCTGCACGACATCGGCAAGAACCTGGTCGGCATCATGCTCAAGGGCGCGGGCTTCGAGATCATCGATCTCGGCCACGACGTGGCCCCCGAGCGGATGGTGCAGACGGCCCACGAGCAGGGTGCGTCCGTCATCGGGATGTCGGCGCTCCTCACGACCACCATGCCGGTGATGGCCGACGTCGTGCGGCTGCTGCGGGAGCGGGGGCTGGGCGGCACGATCCGGACCATCGTCGGCGGCGCGCCGGTGTCGGATGCGTTCGCCCGCGAGATCGGCGCCGACGCGTACGGCTTCGACGCCGGGAACGCGGTGGACGTGGTGAAGGACCTCGTCGGGCGGCGCTGACATGCGATCGCTCCTCGAGCGCCTGGCGGCCGGCGAGCTGCTCGTCGGCGACGGGGCGCTCGGCACGATGCTCCTCGAGCGCGGGCTCAAGCCCGGTCAGCCCCCGGAGTCCCTGACGTTGTCCCGACCCGAGGTCTTGGAGGAGATCGCCCGGCTCTACCTGGATGCCGGCGCCGATCTGCTCGAGACCAACACCTTCGGGGGATCTCCCCTCAAACTCGCGCTTCACGGTCTGGAGGCCGAGACCGAGAGGATCAACGGCGAAGCGGTGCGCGCCGTGCGCCGGGTCGCCGAGGGCAGGGCGTACGTCGTCGCCTCGGTCGGGCCAAGCGGTCGGCTGCCCGAGCCGTATGGCGATGTGAGCCAGGCCGAGCTGTACGCGAGCTTCCGGCGGCAGATCGCGGCGCTGGTGGCGGCGGGTGCGGACTGCATCTGCGTCGAGACGATGACCGATCTCACCGAGGCGACGCAGGCCGTGCGGGCGGCGAAGGACGTCGCGCCCTCGGTTCCCGTTCTGGCGACGATGACGTTCGATCCGACGCCCCGCGGCTACTTCTCCATCATCGGCGTGACGGTCGCAGCGGCGGCGTCGGGGCTCGAACAGGCCGGCGCCGATGCCGTGGGCTCCAACTGCGGCAACGGGGTGGAGCACATGATCGCCATCGCGCGCGAGTTCCGCGCCGCCGGCCGGCTGCCGCTGGTCATCCAGCCCAACGCCGGCCTGCCGCGGATCGCGGGGGGCCGGACCGTCTACGACGAAACGCCGGCGTTCCTCGCGGACAAGGCGAGGGAGCTCGTGAGCCTCGGGGTGTCAATCATCGGGGGCTGCTGCGGCACGACGCCGGAACACATCCGGGCGCTTCGCGCCATGGTTGATGGCCTCCGCGGCTAGTCCTCCGAAGCCCGCCCCGGAGCCGCACACCGCGTTGCGGCCACGCAAACTCGGCATCTGGATGTGCGCGGCGCTCGTCGTCGGGAACATGGTCGGGTCAGGAGTCTTCCTGCTGCCGGCATCCCTCGGCGCGTACGGCGGCGTGAGCCTCCTCGGCTGGCTCTTCACGTCCGCGGGCGCGATGCTGCTCGCCCTCACCTTCGCGCGGCTGGCGCGCGCGCTGCCGCGGGCCGGCGGCCCCTACGCCTACACGCGAGCGAGTTTCGGCGACTTTCCCGCGTTCCTCGTCGCGTGGGTGTACTGGATCTCGATCTGCGCGGGCAACGCGGCCATCGCCGTGGCGTTGATAGGATCCCTGTCGTTCTTCTGGCCGGCGCTCGCCAGGAGCTCGGCGCTGGCCGCCGCGGCCGCCATCGCGAGCATCTGGCTGCTCGTGGCGGTGAACGTGCGGGGCGTGCGGACGGCGGGGTGGGTCCAGCTGGTCACGACGGTGCTGAAGCTGGCCCCGCTGATCGCGATCGGGACCATCGGGCTGCTCTTCCTGCACTGGGACAACTTCACGCCGTTCAACGTCAGCGGACGTTCGACGCTGTCGGCCGTCTCCGGGACCGCCGCGCTGACGCTCTGGGCGTTCACGGGCCTGGAGTCGGCGACCATCCCGGCTGATGATGTCGAGCGGCCGGATCGAACCATTCCGCGGGCCACGCTGCTGGGCACCGCGCTGGCGGCGACGGTGTACATCCTGGCCACCATCGCGGTGATGGGTGTCATTCCCGCGGCGGCCCTGGCGGCCTCCGATGCCCCGTTCGCCGATGCCGCGAGCCGCATGTGGGGTCCGTGGGCCGCCGGCGTCGTCGCCGCGGGCATGGTGATCGCCTGCTTCGGGGCGCTCAACGGCTGGACGCTGTTGATCGGGCAGCTGCCGCTCGCGGCGGCCGTGGACGGTCTCCTCCCTCCGGTCTTCGGCCGCCGCACGGCCCGCGGCACTCCGGCGGTCGGACTGGCCATCTCGAGCGCGCTCGTGACCCTGATCGTCGCCACCAACTACACCAAGGGGCTCGTGGCGGAGTTCACCTTCATCATCCTGCTCTCTACGCTCGCGACGCTCGTGGCGTACGCCTTCTCGAGCCTGGCCCTTGCGGTGTCGTGCGTGAGGGCGGGCGAACGCCTCCGAGCCGGGCGGCTCGCCGGGCCGCTCGGCGCAGCGCTCCTGGCCTTCGCCTACTCGCTGTGGGCGATCGTCGGCGCGGGCCGTGACGCGGTCTTCTGGGGCTTCCTGCTGCTCCTGGCCGGGGTCCCGGTGTACGCGTGGCTCCGGAGGCGGGTGGCTCCGGGTGGGTAGGGCCGCACCACCATTCCTCTCAAGGGCAGGTGGCGGTTCTTGCAGTCGTCAAGGCGGACGCCCATGTTGGGCGGTTGACGGCACGATGCCAAACCCCTTGGCTGTTCCCGCCCGGTTCGCGGTGCACTCTGCACGCAGGCGTGAGCGCTCCCTCGGAGTGATGCGTCGTAGGTGTGCTCGCGGCCTCGGCACGGTGCTCCGCGGGTTGATCTTCAACGCCGCGGCCGCAGCCGTCGCTTGCGGCGCGACAACGACGTCCGCCTCGGCCCAGTGCCCCGACGGCACGCCGCCGCCGTGCGCGGCGCAGCGGCGGCCGGCGCCGGCACCCAACAGCGTCGCGGTCCTCTACTTCGACAACCTCTCCCGCGACACTTCGGATGTCTTCCTGGCGGATGGCCTCACCGAGGAGCTGATCATCCGGCTGAGTCAGGTGCGGCGGCTGGAGGTGAAGTCGCGGTTCGAATCGCTGCGCTTTCGCGGGCAGCGCGTAAACGATCCGCGGGCGATTGGCCGCGAGCTGCACGCGTCGTTCCTGGTCACCGGCAGCATCCAGCAGGCGGGCCAGCGCGTGCGGCTGCGCGTGGCGCTGGTCCGCACGCGCGACGGCACGCAGCAGTGGGGCGACGTCTACGAGCGCGCTGGCGGCGATATCCTGACGCTCCAGGCCGATGTCGCCCGCGAAGTGGCGGGCGCCATCACGGGGCAGCTCCTGCCGGAGGAGCGGGCCTCGCTGGCCCGCCGCCCGACCCGTGATCCGATCGCGTACAACCTGTACCTGCGCGGCATCGGGGCGGCGAACACGATCTCGGAGGCCGGGCTGCGCGCGGGTCTGGAGTACTTCGACCGCGCCATCGCCCGCGACTCGACGTTCGCCAACGCGTACGCTCAGAAGGCGCTGATCTGGGTCTCGCTGGCGGACGGCTACGTCGAGGGGCGCGTCGGATATGCGCAGGCGCGTGAGGCAGCCGACCAGGCGCTGCGGCGCGATTCCTCTCTTGCCCTCGCGTACGCCATGCTCGGCCAGGCTGCTCTCGCACTCGACGCCGACGCGCCACTCGCCATCCGGCTGGCGGAGCACGCCCTGGGACTCGACGCCAGGTCGGCGTGGGGCCACATCACGCTCTCGAATGGTCTGTTCGTTTCGGAGGGCGCGGACGACAGCGCTGTGGCGGAGGCGCGGCGGGCCTGGGAGGCCGACACGCTCTCTGCCGTGCCGGCCGTCATCTACCTGATGATGCTAGCATGGTCGCACCCCGCCGACTCGCTCCGCCCCGTCATGCAGCGGATGCGGGGGGTCCTCTCGCCGGCGGACGAACGGGTGTTCGACGGCGCGGCGCGCTTGGCGCTCGGCGACACGGCGGGCGCCGTGCGCCAACTGTCGTGGGAGTACTACGGCGGCCTGTTCGCGTGTGAGTACGTTCGGGCGCTGTCGGCCCTGGGGCGACGCAATGCAGCTCTGGTCGCACTGGACTCGATGCGTCAGGCAGCGCAGCGCGCGTATGTCAATCCGTATGCCGTTGCGCGCTCGTTCGCTATGCTGGGAAATGCGGACAGTGCGTTCGCCTGGCTCGACCGCGCCTGGGTTCAGCGAACCATGTTCCTCCTGTGGTTGCGGACGGATCCCGAGTTCGTGCCGTACCGTGCCGACCCGCGCTGGGCCGCGTTTCTTCGGAAGATGGGGCTCACGCCGTAGCTGGACGCGCCGCGAAAACAATGAGGCCGGGCGCGAAGTCCCGGCCTCATTGTTTGCGGTGGTGGAACCACCGTGGCAACCTGACACGTAGGGTCACGATACGCTCGGCTCCACCGCCGAGTCAAGGCTGGCGTGCCCGGGGCGGGACTCGAACCCGCACGGCCTCGCGGCCAGCAACGTGTCAGGTTGCCGTGTCTGCCAGTTCCACCACCCGGGCACCCGGATGCGCACGGTGGTCCTGGCACTGCGACACGACCTGCGACGCCGCCTGCGGCCAGCGCGGCCGAATGTGACGGCGAGTCCGTTGGTCCAATGACCCGTCCAGTGCGGCGTGTGGCAGACCGTTGCCAGCTCGATTCCTGCGCCTGCACTTGCGCAACCCCCGCCCGTTGAAATCGGTCCCCCGAAACGGGTATCGTATCATGCTATGCCCGACGACCGTCTCATCGTCCGCGGTGCCCGCGAGCACAATCTCAAGAACATCGACGTCGAGATTCCGCGCGGCAGCCTGACGGTCATCACCGGGCTCTCCGGCTCGGGCAAGTCCTCCCTCGCCTTCGACACCATCTACGCCGAGGGCCAGCGCCGCTACGTCGAGTCGCTGTCCGCCTACGCGCGCCAGTTCCTCGGCCTGATGGAGAAGCCCGACGTGGACGTGATCGAGGGGCTCTCCCCCGCGATCGCGATCGAGCAGAAGAGCGCGGGCCAGAACCCGCGCTCCACCGTCGGCACGGTGACCGAGATCTACGACTACCTGCGGCTGCTGTACGCGCGCGCCGGCACGCCGCATTGCCCGAACGACGGCTCCCCGATCGAGCGGCAGTCCGCCAGCCAGATCACCGACGTCATCCTGTCGTGGCCCGAGGGCACGAAGATCGAGCTCCTGGCCCCGCTGGTGCGCGGCCGGAAGGGCGAGTTCCGCGAGCTGTTCGACGAGGCCCGGAAGGCGGGTTTCGTCCGCGCGCGGGTGGACGGCGAGGTGCTCGAGCTGGACCGGGTGCCCAAACTCAACCGCCGCGTGAACCACGACATCGCCATCGTCGTGGACCGGCTGGCGGTGAAGCGCGACGACCGCCAGCGCCTGGCCGACAGCGTGGAGACGGCGCTGAAAGCCGCCGATGGGGTGGTGGAGGTGCTGCGTGTCCCCGGGTCCCGGGCCCCGGGTCCCGGCCCCCGGGTCTTCTCCGAGCGCTACGCCTGCCCGGTGTGCGGCCTCTCGCTGCCGGAGCTGGAGCCGCGCCAGTTCTCGTTCAACTCCCCGTTCGGCGCCTGCCCCGACTGCGACGGCCTCGGCACGCGGCGCGAGGTCTCGGAGCAGCTCGCACTCGGGGGCGAGAGCATCTCGATCCTCGAGGGCGTCGTCCTGCCGTGGGGAGAACCCACCGGCTACCTGCGCAAGGTGATCCTGCCGACTCTCAGCCGCGAACTGGAGTTCGACCTCAACACCCCGTGGCGGGACCTGCCGGCCGAGACGCGACGCGCGCTCCTGTACGGGATCGAGGGGAAGCAGCTGAAGTTCCGCTACGAGAGCGACAAGTTCCGGGGCGAGTACGCGTCCGGCTGGGAGGGGATCCTCCGGAACGTCGAGCGCCGCTACAAGGACACGACGTCCGACGCGGTGCGCGAGCAGCTCGAGGCGTACATGATCGAGCGGCCCTGCTCGACCTGCAACGGCCGCCGGCTCAAGCCCGAGAGCCTCTCGGTCCTGGTGGGGCAGAAGAGCATCGGCGAGCTGGTCGAGATGTCGGTCGCGTCCGCGCTGGAGTTCGTCGAGGGGCGGCCGATCCGCGGGCACGGGAAGCCCGGGCTCGACCCCGAGGTCGCGGGCCCGATCCTGAAGGAGGTGCGCGACCGGCTCCGCTTCCTCGTCAACGTCGGTCTCGAGTATCTCACGTTGGGCCGCTCGGCCGGCTCGCTGTCCGGCGGCGAGGCGCAGCGCATCCGGCTGGCCACGCAGATCGGCTCGCGTCTCGTGGGCGTGCTTTACATCCTCGACGAGCCCTCGATCGGCCTGCACGCGCGGGACAACGCCCGGCTCCTCGCGACGCTGCGCGAGCTCCGGGACCTGGGGAACACGGTGCTGGTGGTCGAGCACGACGAGGAGACGATCCGCGCCGCCGACCACATCGTGGACCTGGGGCCGCGCGCCGGGCGGCACGGCGGCGAGGTGGTGGTGGCCGGCACCCTGGACGCGGTGCTCAAGAGCCAGGCGTCGCTCACCGGCCGCTATCTGCGCCGCGAGCTCCGGATTGCCACGCCGGCCTCGCGCCGCTCCCCGGAAGTGGGGAAGGTGCTGCGCCTCATCGGGGCACGGGAGCACAACCTCAAGAATCTCACAGTCGACTTCCCGCTCGGCCTCTTCATCGCGGTCACCGGCGTGTCGGGCTCCGGCAAGTCGTCGCTCGTCACCGACATCGTCTACCAGGCGCTCGCGCGCCACTTCTACGGTGCCAAGCTCATCCCCGGCGAGCACGACCGGATCGAGGGGCTCGATCTGGTCGACAAGGTCATCGACATCGACCAGAGCCCGATCGGACGCACGCCGCGCTCCAACCCCGCCACCTATACGGGGCTCTTCGCCCCGATCCGCGACCTCTTCGCCGAGCTGCCGGAGGCGAAGATGCGGGGCTACGGCCCGGGGCGCTTCTCCTTCAACGTGAAGGGGGGCCGCTGCGAGGCGTGCCAGGGCGACGGCCTGGTGAAGATCGAGATGCACTTCCTCCCCGACGTCTACGTGCCGTGCGACGTGTGCCGCGGGCGCCGCTACAACCGCGAGACGCTCGAGGTCCGCTTCAAGGGGAAGAACATCGCCGAGGTCCTGGACCTCACCGTGGCCGAGGCGCTGGAGTACTTCGAGAACCAGCCGCGCGTCTTCGCCAAGCTCGAGACGCTGAACGACGTGGGGCTCGGCTACATCCACCTCGGCCAGAGCGCGACGACGCTGTCGGGGGGCGAGGCGCAGCGCGTCAAGCTCGCGACCGAGCTGTCGAAGCGGGACACGGGCCGCACTCTGTACATCCTCGACGAGCCCACTACGGGTCTCCACTTCGAGGACGTACGGATGCTGCTCGAGGTCCTGCACCGCCTGGTGGAGAAGGGGAACACGGTCGTCGTCATCGAGCACAACCTGGACGTGGTGAAGACGGCGGACTGGATCATCGACCTGGGGCCGGAGGGGGGTGACGCCGGCGGGCGGATCGTGGCCCAGGGCTCGCCGGAGCAGGTGGCGCGGCAGGGCGGCTCCCACACCGGGAAAGCCCTCGCCCCGATATTGGCGTCCGCCCGCAAGTCGGCCTAGATTGGCGCGTTAGCGAAACTTCCGGACCCGCGGGCTCGTCGTTTCGGGTGCACCCTGTAAGGAGACGCCGCCGTCATCAATCCCGGAGACTTCGCAGCCTACGTCTTCACCGTGGTTGGGGCCGTCGGTGGAATGGCTATCATCACCGGGGTTGCCAGGCGGATCCTGGACAAGCGATTCGGCCCCAGCCGGACGGCCGCCGGGGTTCACCTGGGCGGCGATCCGGAAGCGGCCGAAGCGCTCCGCCAGGTGACCGCGGAGGTGGATGCGATGCGGGACGAGATCGCCGGCCTGCGGCGCGAGTTGGACGAGGCGCAGAACCGCTTGGATTTCACCGAGCGGCTGCTGGGCCAAGTGAAGGAGCGCGGGCTGCTGAACGCGCCGAAGGAGCGCTAGGTGGAACAACTCGCCCCGGTCATCGTCTCCCTCGCGTTGTTCGCCGTCCTCGGCGCGGTCGTACTGGGCCCCATCGGGCGGGCGTTCGCGGAGCGGCTGCGGGGCAAGGGCCGGGAGCCGGCGCTGGACAGCGCCGAAGTCGAGGCGCTGCGCGATGAGTTGAGCATCGTGCGCCAGCAGTTGGGGGAGCTGGCCGAGCGGCAGGACTTCACCGAGCGGCTGCTGGGCCAAGTGAAGGAGCGCGGGCTGCTGAACGCGCCGAAGGAGCGCTGAGGATGTCGATGATGAGCGGGCCCGAATCCGTCGGCATGCTCGCGATGGTCGCGCTGATCGGCGTGTCGATCCTGACGCTGGCCAAGGCGTTCGCCAAGCGCATCGCCGGCGGCGCGACCGATTCGCGGGAAGTCGAAGCGCTCCGGGACGAGGTGGCGCAGCTGCGGGCCGACCTGGAAGGGATGCAGGCACGGCTCGCCGACGTGGACGAGATCCAGAACCGCCTCGACTTCACCGAGCGGCTGCTGGCACAGGCGCGGGAGCGCGGGCTCCTGAACGCACCGAAGGAGCGGTAGGCGAGATGGTCGATTGGACGGGCATGATCGCGATCGTCGGGTTCTTCGGTACGGTCATCACGGGGTTCGTGGCGTTCAGCCCGGTCGGCCGGGCGATCGGGACGACGATCCTGCGCAAGGGCGCCGCCGGCGCGCCGCCGGAGCTGATGGAGCAGGTGGACGCGTTGGCCGACCGGGTCGAAGGGATCCAGCGGCAGGTGGCGGAGCTTGCCGAGCGGCAGGACTTCGCCGAGCGTCTGCTGGCCAAGGCGCGGGAGAAGGAGCTGCCGGCGGGAGGGCCGTCCTGATGCAGATGGGCCCGAGCCCTCAGGAGATGGTCCCGATCCTCATCCCGATCTTCGGGATGCTGACGGGCATCACGATCACCGGCTTCGTGGTGTTGGGCCCGGTGGGCCGCGCGGTCGGCCGGGTGATCATGCGGATCTTCGGCGCCGACCGGGAGCTTCCGACCGGGGAGCTGCAGGACATCCGCGGCTTGTTGGAGGATCAGAGCGGGCGGATGGAGGCGGTGCAGCGCCAGCTCGCGGAGCTGGCCGAGCGCCAGGATTTCGCCGAGCGGCTGTTGGCTCAGGGCCGGAAGGAACCGCAGCTCCCTGGCGCCGGCGGCGCCACCGGGTGAAACATTGATGGCGGGCTCCGTACTGCCGCCGTCCTGAAGGAGTGGCCATGGTGAGTCGGGAGGACTTGGAGGGCTTCATCTCGAGGCTGGAGGCGGAAGGCATCCATGCCCGCGAGATCGAGCCCGGCCTGTGGGTGCTGAACGCCAACGGCGACAGCCCCGAGGTGGTCGTCCACTACGCGCCGCCGGTCGTGGTGCTGCGCGTCAAGGTGATGACGCTGCCCAAGAAGCTGAAGAAGCCGGACCTGTACCGGCACCTGCTGGAGCTGAACGCCAGGGACCTGGTGCATGGTGCGTACGGAGTGGACGGCGGCGACATCGTGCTCTCCGACACGCTGGAGCTCGAGAACCTCGACTTCAACGAGTTCCAGGCGAGCTTCGAATCCATGACGCTGGCGCTGGCGTCGCACCTGGCGACGCTGGCCCCCTACCGGGAAGCGTGAGGCCATATGGGAATCTTTGACCGTCTGTCCACGCTCCTCCGGTCGAACCTGAATGACCTGATCTCCTCCGCCGAGAACCCGGAGAAGATGCTGAACCAGCTGATCCTCGACATGCGGAGCCAGTTGGCGAAGGCGAAGCAGCAGGTGGCGGCGGCGATCGCGGACGAGAAGAAGCTCCAGGCGCAGGCCGAGCAGGAGAAGAAGCAGGCCGACGACTGGGAGAAGCGGGCGATGCTGGCGGTGCAGGAGGGGCGCGACGACCTGGCGAAGCAGGCGCTGCTCCGGCACTCGGAGCACATGGAAGCCGCTGTCCAGCTCGACGACACCTGGCGCAAGCACGCCGGGGAAACCGAGGCGCTGAAGAACTCGCTGCGCGCGCTCAACGACAAGATCGAGGAGGCGAAGCGCAAGAAGAACATCCTGATCGCGCGGCAGCGGCGCGCGGAGGCGCAGAAGCGCATCCACGAGACGATGGGCTCGATCAGCGACAAGAGCGCCTTCGAGACCTTCGAGCGGATGGCCGACCGCATCGAGCAGAACGAGCGCAAGGCGCTCGCGGCGGCGGAGCTGTCGGAGGAGCTGTCGGGCGACTCGCTCGCCAAGCAGTTCGAGCAGCTGGAGTACAAGGCGGACGCCGACACGCAGCTCCTCGCGCTGAAGCAGAAGATGGGGCTCCTCGGCGCGGGCACGGCGGAGCAGCCGAAGCAGCTCGGCGCGGGGGCGGCCGGCGCCTCGGGCAAGGCGACCGACGTGCACGACGCGGAGGTGCTCGGCGAGGCGGAAGAGGACGAGGAGGACAAGCCGCCGCGCAAGAAAGGCTGAGTGCCGCCGACTGACGCCGTCCCGTCGGCGCGGCGCGCCGCGCCGGTGGTCCTGCTCCTGCTGGTGGCCGCGCTCCTGCTGTTCGTCTGGCGGATCGGGGCGCTGCTCCTGCTGGTCTTCATCGCCGCGCTCGTCGCCGTCTATCTCTCGGCGCTCACCGACGCCGTGGTGCGCTGGGCGCGGGTCCCGCGCCCGCTCGCTCTCACCCTCGCCATCGTCGCGACCCTGGCCGCGCTGTCCGGCATCGCGGTGCTGGTCGCGGCACCCGTGGCCCAGCAGACCGCGGACCTGATCGCCGCGGTGCCGCAGTACCTCACCGACATCGACGCCCTGATCGCCCGCTGGATCCAGCGCTTCCCGCAGCTCGTGAGCGCCGGCCTGGGGGCCGGGGAGACCGGCTTGGTGTCGACGTCGCTGCGGGAGGGAGCCGAGTTCGTGCGCCGCGGGATCATCCCCACCGCGACCGCCACGGGCCTGGTCCTGATCGACGCCGTCGCAGTGATGGTGATGGCGATCTATTTGGCGGCGCGGCCGGCCGTCTACCAGGAGGGCATGCTGGCGCTCGTGCCGCCGCGGCACCGCGCCTTCGCGCGCGCGATCGTTCGGGACATCGCCGCGACGCTGCGCGCGTGGGTCGGGGCCCAGCTGCTCGCGATGGTGATGCTGGCCGTGCTGACGGGCATCGGGCTGTGGCTGCTGGACGTGCCCTACTGGCTGGCGTTCGCCGTCTTCACCGGCGTGGTCGCCCTCGTCCCCTTCTTCGGGACGCTTTTCTCGACGCTCCTGCCGGCACTGCTCGTCCTCCCGGGGCGCGGCCTCCTGGTGGCGCTCGCCGTGGCGTCCGTGGGCGTCGTGGTCCACCTGGTCGAGGCCAACCTCGTCAGCCCTCTCGTGATGCAGCGGAAGGTGGCGCTCCCGCCGGTGCTGACGATCCTCAGCGTGCTGATCGCGGCCGAAGTCTCGGGTCTGGTCGGCATGCTCGTCGCGGTGCCCGCGCTGGCCACGCTCGTCGTTCTCGTGCGCCACATCCTGATCGACCGGGTCTACGGCGAGGGCACCGAGGACGCGGTCGCGATGAGTCCCGCCGTGCTCGTGACGACGCGAGAGATGCCGGTGGCGAGGGTGTAGGGGTTGGGGCTTAGGGGTCAGGGGTTAGACGGACAAAGGCGCCACCGGTAGCGTGGCGCCTCCTCGTTTGTCCCTAACCCCTAACCCCTAACCCCACTCGAACGACCCCGGATTCCTCCGGCCGTACGCCAGATCCAGCAGCGCGTCCGCCGCCACTTTCAGCGGATCCACCAGCGGCACGTCCGGGAACGACTCGGGCGTCAATCCCACCGACACTTCCGTGCACGCCGGCACCATGACTGTCGCGCCCTGCTCCACGCACCATCGCGCCGCCGCGAGCAGGTGCTCGCGCGCCTCGCCGCTCACCCGATCGCCGGTTGCCTTGATGCCCGTCCCGGGGTCCGCGATCGCGGCGCCCACGCGCGCCTGGATCCTCGAGCCGACCTCGGGAGCGACCGCGACCAGGTCCCGCGCCTCGAGCGCGCGCTGGTAGAGCCCCGCGCTCAGCGTGCCGTCCGTGCCGAGCAGGCCGACCTTGGTTCCGGCCGGGTGCGCCGCGCGGACGGCGGCTGCCGCCAGCTCCATCAGGTGCACCCACGGGATGCGGAGAGACTTCTGGACTTCGCCGTGCCAGGCGTGCGCGGTGTTGCAGACCACGAACAGCGCATCGGCGCCGCTCCGCTCGAGGAGTCTGGCGTAGGCGGTCAGGTGGGAGAGAGGACTCGCGCCCCCTTCGAGCAGGGCCCCGGTCCGGCCGGGCGTCGAGGCGGCGCTCGCCAGGAGCCACACCGGGTGGTCGCGGTCGCCGCGCGCGCCGCGTTCGTGGCTGCGCGCGAGGATCTCGCGCTCGAATTGCACGTGCGAAAGCGGCCCGAGGCCGCCGAGGATGCCGGGTACGTACTTCTGTCCCGGAGAAAGGAGCGCCGGGTCGAGCGCCATCGCCTGCCGCCTCCGTGGAGCGCCGCTATACAATAACGCGCCGGGGCGGAGCCCGTGGCCTCCGCGTTCTTCGCGGTCTACATTCTCCGGTCATGGCGCGCGCTCCGACCTTTCTGGCCATCGCCGACGGCAGCTTCGGCGTCATCACCGCGAAGACCGCCGTCTCGGCGATCCGCTACCTCCCCGAGCGCGTGGTCGGCGTTCTCGATTCGACGGCGAGCGCCCGCACGGTCGAGGAGGCGATCGGCTTCGGCGGGGCGATCCCCATCGTCCGCACGCTCGAGGAAGGGCTCGCCTTGAGGGCCGCCCCTCAGGCGCTCCTGATCGGCATCGCACCCCGCGGCGGGCGGCTGCCCGCCGAGTGGCGCGGGTGGATCGAGCAGGCGATCGATCGCGGCCTCGAGATCTGGAGCGGGCTTCACACCTACCTGAACGACGACCCGGTCCTGGCGGCGCGCGCCCGGAAGCGGGGCGTCCGCATCTTCGACCTGCGGAAGCCACCCGACGTCCTGCCCGTGGCCAACGGCCGCGCGCGGCTGGTGGACGCGCTGGTCGTGCTCACCGTCGGTTCCGACTGCAACAGCGGGAAGATGACCGCCCTGATCGAGATCGAACGAGGTCTCCGCCGGCGCTCCGTGGGTTGCCAGTTCGTCGCCACCGGACAGACGGGGATCCTGCTCGCGGGCAAGGGCATCGCCGTGGACGCGGTGGTGGGAGACTTCATCGCCGGCGCGACGGAGCAGATGGTCGTCGAGGCCGCCAAGGGCTCCGACGTCGTCCTGGTCGAAGGGCAGGGGAGCCTCATCCATCCCGGTTACTCGGCCGTCTCGCTCGGGCTCATCCACGGCTCCTGCCCCGCGGCGATGATCCTCTGCCACCAGGCGTCGCGGCGGCTGGTCGGCGAGTACCACGGTGCCAGCGCGTTCCTGCCGATCCCGCCGCTCGCCCGGCTCGTCCATCTCCACGAGCAAGCCGCGGCCCTCGTGAACCCGTCGCGCGTCATCGGCGTTGCGCTGATGACCTACGATCTCCCCGAAGCGGCGGCCCGCGACGCGGTGCGGCGCGCCGAGGACGAGACCGGCCTCCCGGCGACGGACCCGGTCCGCTTCGGCGCCGCCCCGCTGATCGAGGCCATCGCCGCGGCGGCGGCCGCCCGCCGGGCCGCGCGCGCAAGAGCGCCCGCATAGGATCGCGCCCTCCTCGGGCGCTTCCGGTACCAGCATCCGACGGCACCGCATTAGGTTCGCGCCGCCTCGACGAGCGAGGCGGTGCGTGCCGGCGTTCGCCCATCCATTCGACCTCAACGCAGGAGCGAACCAATGAAGCGGACGATCTACGCGCTGGTGTCGGCGCTGGCCCTCCTGGGCTCCGCGCCGGCGGCGAGAGCGGAAACGTTGCTGAAGTGTGTGGAGGAGGCGATCGCGGACTGCGACGCGCGGTTCCCGCCGTCGGACTACCGCAACATCGCGATCCGCGGGTGGTGCTACATGATCGGCACCGCCATGTGCAAGGCGAGCTGACGCGACCGCAACCTGAGAGACCGCAACCGAGACCGGGAGCCGGGATTGAGGATGTTCACGGGGCACGCCTGCCGCATCGGCCGCCGGGGCTCGGCGCAAGCCGGAGCCCTGGCGGCACTCGTCGTTCTGGGCTGTGTGGCGCCGTCCGTCCAGCCGCCCGCCACGCGCGCCTCGCTCGAGCGACTGGCGACCGCGGCGACCACCGACATCTACCGGCACCCTGCGCGGGTCGCCCTTCTCCTCTCGGGCCGCGCCGTCCTCTACTTCTTCCGCACCGACTGCCGGTACTGCGCCGCCGACCTGGCGAAGGCGCGCGCGCTCGCCGCGACGCCGGGTTCCCCCGCGCTGGTGCTCGTTTCGCGCGAGGGCGCTTCGCGCCTCCGGGCCGCGCTCGGGCCGGCCCACCTCGCGCGTCTCGTCGTCCTCTCCGACAGCGACGGAGCGCTGATGGACTCGGCGCTGGTCACGCGCTTCGTTCCGCGCGTCGTCGCGGTCGCCGGCTTCCGCGTGCTCCTCGACCGGACGGGACATGGCGGTCCCGGCCTCGCGGGGGCGGTCGCGATCGCGTCGTCGCAGGGGCAGGGCCGGTGAGACTCGTTCTGGTCGAGGCCCTCACGTTCGCCCGACGGCTGGCGCGCCGGCGCCTCGTCGCGGTCGTCATCGCGCTCGACGCGGCGGTGGTCGCCTGGATCGCGCTCGTCTCGCCGGTCGGTTCTCTTCGCGCTGCCTTCGCCGCCGCCCAAGGGCTCGGCGCCCTCACCACGCTCGTGCTGTCGTCCGGCTGCGTGGCCGATGATCGGAGCGCGGCCCGGCTGGTCCTCGCCGCGACGCATCCCGAGCGGCGGTCTGCCTGGGTGCTCGGGCGCTGGCTGACGGTTGCAGCTGCGGCCGCGTGCGTGACCGTCGGCACGGTCGCCGTCGCGGCCATCGGGGGGCCTGGTCTCGGGCGAGCCGGCGCCTTCGTGCTCGGTGCGGGGGCCGCCGCCCTGCACGTCGGCGTGCTCGCGGCGCTGGCGGTCGCGTTGTCGTGCGGCGCCGGAAGCACCGAGCAGGTGCTGGCGCTTCTGGGCCTGCTGCTGTTCGGTCTGGTCCCGCCGGAGGTCGTGGGGACCGTGCTCGCCGCGCCGTGGCTCGAGCCCGTGACGCGGGCTGCGTGGTCGCTGCTCCCCACGCCGTGGGCGCTGGATCGCGTCCAGGCCTGGGCCGCGGGCGCCGAAGGCGCGCACCCGGTGCTGGCTCTGGCGCTCCTGACGCAGACGCCGCTCTGGCTCGCCGCCGGAGCGCGCGCTGTCGCTCGGGCCGAGCTGGGAGCGCGGGGGCTCTGATGCGCGCCACCCTGCTCGCCCTCGGGCTCGCGCGCAGCTTCGCCGCCGGCCGCCGGCAGCCCCGCATCCGCGCCTTGGACGGCGCGGACCTGGTGGCGTTGGCCGGCGAGTGCATCGGCCTGGTCGGGCCCAACGGGGCGGGGAAGTCCACCCTGATGCTGGTTGCCGCCGGACTGCTCGACCCGGATGGCGGTGAGGTCTGGGTCTGCGGGCGGCGGGCGCGGAGCCTCGAGGCCCGGCGAAGCGTCGGATTCGCGCCCGAGCAGCCCGCCTTCTTCCCCGAGCTGACGGTGCGCGAGGTGCTGGAGCATTTCGCGGCGGCACACGCGACGAACGCCGTCGCGAGGCGCGCCCGCGTGACGGAGGCGCTGGCCCTGGGCGGCCTCGAGGAGTGGGCGGAGCGCCGTGCCGCCACGCTGTCGCGGGGTATCGCCCAGCGGCTGGCCCTGGCGCAGGCGGCGCTGGGCCGCCGCGAGCTGGTCCTGCTGGACGAGACCCTGTCGGGCATCGACCCGTTGGCGCAGCGCGACGTACGGGAGCACATCCGCTCCCTCGTGGAGCGCGGCATCACGGTGGTCCTCTCGTCCCACGACCTCGCGGCGGTCGAGCGCCTCGCCCACCGCGTCGCGATCCTGAACCACGGCCGAACGGTCCGCGTGCTCGAGGCGTCGGACCTCGCGCAGGGCCGCGCCCTGGTGCTCGTCGTGGAGGGGTCGCCGCGGGCGGCGGCTTCGGCGCTGGCCGAACGCTATCCGCAGGTGGTGTGCGAGCCGGCGGGCGCGCGCGTCGCGATCGGGCCGCGCGAAACCCCGGAGGGGATCCTGGCCTACTGCCGGGAGCGCCGGATCGGTGTCCGCGCCTCGCGCGTCGTGTCGCGCACGCTGGAGGAGGTCGCGGTAGCCACCCTCCTCGGCCAGCAGGCTGGATGAGACGGAATCCGATGCGCGGCGCGGTGCTGCCCCTGAGGGTGCTCTGGTCGCCCGGCGCGGCGCTGGACGAGGCTCCGATCCACCGCGTGGTCGCTTCGGCGAGCCTCGTCCTCCTCGTCGCTGCCCTGGGCGCGCTCGCGCTCCCGCGTCTCCTCAGGCTGCTCGACGTCGCGCTGCAGCCGACGGGCCGGGAGCTGCTCGACGCCCATCTCGCCGTGCTGCGCATTGGGCTCGGTCGCCTGCTCCTCTTCGAGCGCCTCGTCCTGCCGCTCCCCTTCTTGGCGGCTGGCACGCTGCTCGCCCTGGCGGCCGCTCCGGTCCTCTCCGGGCGCGGCGTGAGTGCGGGAGCGGTCGTCGCGGTGCTCGCGCTCGGAGCCGCGCCGCTCCTCGTGCAGCGTGCCGGCGAGCTGGCAGTCGTGCTCGCTACGCCCGGCGCCGGCCTCGGGCCCGGCGACGTCGCGGGCCTCCCGGCGCGCTTCAACGTCGGCGTCGCCGGCGCGCTGGCCGCGGCCGGGGTCGCGGCGCCAGGGTGGCTCGGCGCCGCGGCGGAGGCGGCGAACGGCGTCGGCCTGTGGGTTGTCGCGCTCTGGGGGTGGGGGCTCGCGAGGCTCGATCGCGACGCGAGCCGGTCGGTGCGCGGCGCACATACCATAGGGTGGTGCGTCGCCGCGACCTCGGCTTACGCCGCCGGCTGGGCACTCCACGTCGCGCTCTATCCCACGCTGCTCGTGCTGGTGATGGGCGCTCCGTAGTCCCGGCGGGCGCCAGACCGCGGGCGCGACCCGCCGAGCAGTTGAACCCGGCCGCCCGCCGGGCTACCTTCGCCCGCTGTGATCACCCACCGCGTTTCGTTCGCCCTGGGGGCGCCGCTGCTCCAGCGCCGCATCACCTGGGAGCTGGACCTCGATCTGCTGCTCAGGGGCGCCGGCAAGGTCCTCGTCATCCTGCTCCTGGCGTACTTCGCGCGCTGGGTGCTGCGCCGGCTCGCGCGCCGGGTCACCCTGCACGCGCAGGCTGGGGACCCGGCGACGGTGGGGGCCCGGACGCAGCGTGCCGCGACGCTGGCGCAGATCCTGACGTACGTCGGCACGATCGTCATCGTCATCGTTGCCGGCCTCTCGATCCTCGACATCTTCATCAACATCGGCCCGCTCCTGGCCGGCGCCGGCGTACTCGGCCTGGCCGTGTCGCTCGGCTTCCAGACCGTGATGAAGGACGTCGTCACCGGCTTCCTGATCGTGCTCGAGGACCAGTATGCGGTCGGCGAGCGCGTGCGGATCGGTGACGTCGAAGGCACGGTCCAGCAGCTCACCCTCCGCAGCACCGTGCTCCGCGGTGACGACGGGACGCTGCACCACGTCGCCAACGGCTCGCTCACGGTCGTCGCGAACCTGTCCCGCCGGAACGTCGGCCGGACTCCCCGATGACGCTCCGGCTCTTCAACACCCTGACGCGGCAGGTCGAGGAGTTCGCGCCCCTCGTCCCGCCGAAGGTCACGCTCTACACCTGCGGCCCCACGGTCTGGAACTACGCACACATCGGGAACTTCCGGACTTTCGTGTTCGAGGACGTACTGCGCCGCTACCTCGAGTACTCGGGCTACGCGGTGATCCACGTCATGAACCTCACCGACGTGGACGACCGAACGATCGGGGCGGCGAACAAGGCGGGCGTCACGCTCGCCGCGCACACGGCGCCGTACGTCGAGGCGTTCTTCGCGGACCGCGACTACTTGCGTCTCGAGCCGGCAACGCACTACCCGCGCGCGACCACGCACATCCCCCAGATGGTGGCGCTGATCGAGCGCCTGCTTGCGCGGGGCGTCGCGTACCAGGGCGACGACGGCTCGGTGTACTTCGCGATCGAGAAGTTCCCGACCTACGGCCGGCTGAGCCGCGTGGAGCACCGCGACCTCAAGGCCGGCGCCCGGGTCTCCTCGGACGAGTACGCCAAGGAGGACGCCCGCGACTTCGTGCTCTGGAAGGCCGCGAAGCCCGAGGACGAGAAGGCGGGGGCGGCGTGGGACGCGCCCTTCGGGCGCGGGCGCCCCGGGTGGCACCTCGAGTGCTCGGCGATGTCGCAGCACTACCTCGGCGAAACGCTCGATCTGCACGCCGGGGGGGTGGACCTCATCTTCCCGCACCACGAGGACGAGATTGCGCAGTCGGAGGGCGCCACCGGCCGGCCGTTCGTCCGCTGCTGGCTGCACGGCGAGTTCCTGCTCGTGGACGACACGAAGATGTCGAAGCGCTACGGGAACTTCGTCACGGTGCGCGACCTCAGGGACGACGGGCGCGAGCCCGCGGCGCTGCGCTACCTGCTCTGCAGCACGCACTACCGCAAGCAGCTGAACTTCACCCGCGACGCGCTGGAGGCGGCCGCGGCGGGCGCCGCGCGCCTCGGCGAATTCCGCCAGCGGCTCGTCCGCGCGGCGGCGCAGGGGGCGGGGGGCGCACTCGCCCCGCTCGCCGACGCGCTGGAGCAGGAGTTCAGGGCGGCGATGGACGACGATCTCGACGCGCCGCGCGCCGTCGCCACGCTGATGAACTTCGTGCGCGACGCCAACCGCGCGCTCGACACCGGCGGCGTCGGGAAGGAGGAGCTCTCCCGCGCGCTCGGCGTCTTCGATCGCACGTCGGGGGTCCTCCAGGTGGTTCCGGCGGAGGCCGCGGTCGGCCGGGTGGAGGCACCGACGGCGCCCCCCCGGGAGGCCGTGCCCATCGGGCCGCCCCAGGCCGGCGAGGACCTCGGCGCCTGGGCCCGGCGGATGGCTGAAGAGCGCGCCCGGGCCCGCGGCCGCCGGGACTTCAAGGCCGCCGACGAGGCCCGCCGCCTCCTCGCCGAGCACGGCTTCGAGGTCCGGGACACGAAGGACGGGGCCGTCGAACTGAGGCCCCTCGCGGCGAAACCGCGCCCCGCTTGACCCCTTCCGTGGCACGCATTATGCTTCAAGGCTCGCGCAAACTCGACTGTTTGACGCGCTGACGTAGCTCAATAGGTAGAGCAGCTGATTTGTAATCAGCAGGTTAAGGGTTCGAGTCCCTTCGTCAGCTCCAGTGGTTAAGGAGAGGAGATCCGGGCCGACCAACACGCCACCCCGCGCAACCGCACGCGGGGTGGTCTGTTCAGCGCCCTAACGGATACGGGCAGCAGGGTGGGGTGCCCGAGTGGCTAAAGGGAGCAGACTGTAAATCTGCCGGCGTACGCCTACGAAGGTTCGAATCCTTCCCCCACCACTGCGGGCGTAGCTCAGTTGGTAGAGCATCAGCCTTCCAAGCTGAGGGTCGCGGGTTCGAGCCCCGTCGCCCGCTTGCTCGCGTAGCTCAGTCGGTAGAGCGCGTCCTTGGTAAGGACGAGGTCAGCGGTTCAATCCCGCTCGCGAGCTCTGCTGTGAAGCGGCGATGCGCAGGAAGTGAAAGTGAGACGAGATGGCGCGCGATAAGATCATCCTGGCGTGCGGCGACTGTAAGGAGCGGAACTACTTCACCACCAAGAACCGCCGGAAGCATCCCGAGCGGGTCGAGTGGAAGAAGTACTGCCCGCGGTGCCACAAGCACACGCTGCACAAGGAGACGAAGTGAGCTTCGGCACGATCGCCATCGCCGTGGTGGCGCTCGCGGCGTTCGCGGCCGTCCTGGTCTGGCGCGCCCAGGTCCGCGCGATGGCGCGGCAGACCGTGGCGTTCGTCGGCGAGGTCAACGGCGAGGTCCGGAAGGTCACCTGGCCCGACCGCCAGCAGCTCCGGAGCGCGACCGGCGTCATCATCCTGTTCGTGGTGATCGTCGCGATCATCATCGGGTTGATGGACGTGATCCTCCAGGGGATCCTCGTGAAGTGGCTTCCGGCGTGGCTGCGGTGACGGGGGCGGGGACGACGATGGAGCACCGCTGGTACGCGATCCAGACGACCGCGGGCCACGAGAACAAGGTCCGCTCACTGATCGACCGCCGCATCCAGGAGGACCCGCGCCCGGCCGAGGAGAAGCCGATCCGCCAGGCGCTGGTCCCGACCCAGGAAGTGGTCGAGATCAAGAACGGCAAGAAGGTCAACGTCGAGCGGAAGCTGTACCCGGGGTACGTGCTCGTGGAGATGGTCGCCAACCAGGAGACCCTCCACGCGATCAACAACATCCAGGGCGTGATCAAGTTCGTGGGCACCGGGCGCGACCCGATGCCGCTCCGCCAGGAGGAGGTCAACCGCCTGCTGGGCGTGGCCGAGGCGGTGACTGAGACGGAGCCCAAGGAAGAGATCCCGTTCCTGATGGGGCAGGTGGTCGAGATCATCGAGGGACCGTTCTCCGACTTCAGCGGTACGGTGGAGGAGGTCCTGCCGGACAAGGGGAAGGTGCGCGTGTCGGTGAGCCTGTTCGGGCGGCCGACGAGCGTGGAGCTGGACTATCTGCAGCTCCGGGCGCACTAGAGGAGGGTGCCAGGTGTCAGGTGTCGGGGTCCTTTCCCCGACACCCGGAACCCGACACCCGATCCCTTTGGACCCGCGACCGCGCGGGTGATCGCGGCAGCTGGCGGCCGGCTCACGAGCCGCAGCGAGAGGTGAGGGACGCATGCCACCCAAGAAGGTCCAAGCCGTCGTCAAGCTCCAGGTGCCTGCCGGAGCGGCGACACCGGCGCAGCCCGTCGGGTCGGCGCTGGGGCCGCACGGCATCAACATCATGGAGTTCGTCAAGCAGTTCAACGCGCGCACCGCGAGTCAGGCGGGCGTGGTGATCCCGGCCGTGGTGACCATCTACCATGACCGGTCGTTCACCTTCGTCACCAAGACGCCGCCGGCGGCCGCGCTGCTGCTCAAGGAAGCCGGGATCGAGAAGGGCTCCGGCGCGCCGAACCGCGACAAGGTGGGGAAGGTGTCGCGCGCGGCGGTGAAGAAGATCGCCGAGCTCAAGATGCCGGACCTCAACGCCAACACGATCGAGCAGGCGATGGCCATGATCGCCGGCACCGCGCGGTCCATGGGGATCGAGGTGACGGACTGATGGCCACCCGGGGCAAGAAGTACCGCGCGGCGGTCGAGCGGTTCGATCCGCAGGCCCGGTTCGAGCCGCGCAAGGCGATCGAGCATGTCAAGCAGTCGGCCTACGCGAAGTTCGACGAGACGGTGGACATCGCACTCCGGCTGGGCGTGGACCCGCGCCACGCAGACCAGATCGTGCGCGGCACCGTCGTCCTCCCGCACGGCACGGGGAAGAAGGTCCGCGTGCTGGTCATCACGCAGGGGGACAAGACGCGCGAGGCCGAGGCCGCGGGCGCCGACTTCGTCGGCGTCGAGTACGTGGCCAAGATCAAGGAAGGCTGGCTCGACGTGGACGCGATCGTCGCGACGCCCGACGTCATGGGCCAGCTCGGCCCGTTGGGCCGGATCCTCGGCCCGCGGGGCCTGATGCCGAACCCCAAGGCGGGCACCGTCACGATGGACGTCACCAAGGCGGTGCGCGACATCAAGGCGGGCAAGATCGAGTTCCGCGTGGACAAGTCGGGCAACGTCCACGCGCCGATCGGCAAGGTGAGTTTCAGCGTGGAGCAGCTCGAAGCGAACTTCACGGCGTTCATGGACACCATCGTGCGCTCGAAGCCCTCGGCGGCCAAGGGGACGTACATCCAGACGGTCGCCCTCTCGAGCACGATGGGGCCCGGCGTCCGTATCGACCCGGCGATCTACCGATGAACCGCACCGAGAAGCAGACCGCGATCGACGCCCTGACCGCCAAGCTGTCCGGCGCCAGCTCGATCTACGTGACCGACTACGCCGGGCTCAACGTGCACAACGTCACGGAGCTACGGCGCCGCCTGCGGCGCGCTGGCGTCGAGTACCTGGTCGTCAAGAACACCCTGGCCCTCCGGGCCCTGGCCGGCGCCAAGATCACCGGCCTCGACGCGCACTTCGCTGGGCCGACCGCCGTGGCGCTCACGGGCGCGGACGCCGCCGCCGCCGCCAAGGTGCTGACCGAGTTCGCCAAGGAGTTCCAGAAGCCGGCGGTCAAGGCCGCGGTCGTGGACGGGCAGGAAGTCTCGCCCGCCCAGGTCAAGCGGCTGGCCCAGCTCCCGCCGCGCGAGGTCCTGCTGTCCGAGCTGGCCGGCGCCCTCAACGCGCCGCTGTCCGGATTCGTCGGAGTCCTGTCGGGGCTCCTGTCCACTTTCGTTGGCGCCGTCGAGGCGCTCAAGGCGCAGCGCGATACCGCTGCCTGACCACTGAAGGGGAACGCACCACGATGGCAACCACGACCCTGTCGAAAGACGAGATCCTCGAGGCGATCGGCCGCATGTCGGTGGTCGAGCTGGCCGACCTCATCGAGGCGTTCAAGACCAAGTTCAACGTCACGATCGCCGCGCCCGTCGCGGCCGCCCCCGCGGCCGGCGCCGCGGCCCCGGCCGTCGAGGAGCAGACCGAGTTCACGGTCGTCCTCAAGGAGGCCGGCGCGAAGAAGATCCAGGTCATCAAGGTCGTCCGCGAGCTCACCAGCCTCGGCCTCAAGGAGGCCAAGGACCTGGTGGACGGCGCGCCGAGCACCGTGAAGGACGGCGTGCCGAAGGCCGAAGCCCAGGCGATGAAGGCGAAGCTGGAAGAGCAGGGTGCCACGGTCGAGCTGAAGTAGGACTGGCTACGCACGACGTTCGCGATCGCAGGTTGATGCCCCACCGCACCGGGGCCTTTTGCGCTGCCCGAAGGACGGATCATGTCTGAGACGCTGCCCGAGATCTCGTTCGCCAAGCTGGAGGAGGGGATGCCGATGCCCCACCTCCTCGACATCCAGACCCAAGCCTTCCAGGCGCTGCTCGCGCAGGACGACAAGGGTGAGAAAGAGGATGTCGGTCTGGAGCGGGTCTTCCGCGACCTGTTCCCGATCACCGACGTCAACGAGAACTACTCGCTCGAGTTCGTGAAGTACGCGATCGGCGAGCCGAAGTACACCGTCGAAGAGTGCATCGAGCGGGACATGACGTACTCCGCCCCGCTCAAGGCCACCCTGCGCCTCGTCATCATGGAAGAGGTCAGCGGGGTCCGGCGGCCGAAGAACATCCTCGAGAAGGAAGTCTATCTCGGGGAGCTGCCCCTGCTCACCCCGCTCGGGACCTTCGTCATCAACGGCGCCGAGCGCGTGATCGTGTCGCAGCTGCACCGCTCGCCGGGCGTGGTGTTCGAGGAGACCATCCACCCCAACGGGCAACGGCTCTTCTCGGCGCGCATCATCCCGTTCCGCGGCTCGTGGGTTGAGTTCACCATCGACATCCACGATGTGGTCTTCGTCCACATCGACAAGAAGAAGAAGTTCCCGGCCACCGCGCTGCTCCGGGCGTTCGGCTACTCGAGCAACTCGGACATCCTGGGACTGTTCTTCGCGAAGAAGGAGCTGGACATCACCGGGAACCTCCAGGCGCGCAGCCAGCGCCGGGAGATCCTCGGCACCCTGCTCGCCTCGGACGTGGCGAACCCCGAGGAGCCCAAGGGCGAGCCGCTGGCGAAGGAAGGCGACGAGCTGACCCTCGAGACGCTGCACATCCTGCGGCGCGCCGGGGTCGGCACCGTCTCGGTGTTCGCCGGCTACACCCAGCTCAACCTGCGCGACGAGGACGAGATCCCGCAGGCCCTGCGCGAGCGCGAGCAGAAGCACATCCTCGCCTTCGACGTCGCCGATCCCTCGACCGGCGAGGTGCTGGCCGAGCGGGGCAAGGAGCTGACCGACGCGCTGCGCAAGAAGCTGCGCAAGGCCGGCGTGCTCCGGGTGGACGTCTTCCTCCCGCCGGGGCGCGGCGAGTCGCCGCTCATCAAGAACACGCTGGCCAAGGACCCGACCGCCAACGAGGCGGAGGCGCTGCAGCAGATCTACTCGCTGCTCCGCCCCGGCGAGGCGCCCAACGTCGAGACGGCGCGCAGCGCGCTCGAGCGGCTGTTCTTCTCGCCCAAGCGCTACGACCTCGGGCGGGTGGGCCGCTACAAGATCAACCAGCGGCTGGGCGTGAACCTGCCCCCCGGCCACACGGTCCTGACGCAGGACGACTTCATCGCGATCGTCCGCTACCTCATCGAGCTGCACGAGGGCCGCGGCCACACCGACGACATCGACCACCTCGGCAACCGCCGGGTGCGCTCGGTCGGCGAGCTGATCGCGAACCAGCTCTCGGTGGGCCTCTCGCGCATGGCGCGGCTCATCAAGGAGCGGATGAGCATCAACAACGACCCGGAGAAGATCACTCTCGACGACCTGGTCAACGCGCGGACGGTCAGCGCGGTGATCCAGGCGTTCTTCGGGTCGTCGCAGCTGTCGCAGTTCATGGACCAGACCAACCCGCTCGCGGAGCTGACGCACAAGCGCCGGCTCAGCGCGCTGGGCCCGGGCGGCCTCACCCGCGAGCGCGCCGGCTTCGAGGTGCGCGACGTCCACTACTCGCAGTACGGCCGCATGTGCCCGATCGAGACGCCGGAAGGCCCCAACATCGGCCTCATCACCAGCCTTTCGACCTTCGCGCGCGTCAACGACCTCGGCTTCATCGAGACGCCGCTGCGCGTGGTGAAGGACGGGAAGGTCACGGAGGAGATCCGCTGGCTCTCGGCCTCCGAGGAGGAGGACTTCGCCGTCGCGCAGGCCAACACGGCCGTGAACCCCGACGGCACCTTCCGCGACGCGCTGGTGCTGTGCCGCAAGCGGGACGACTACCCGATGCTCACGCCGGAGCGGGTGGACTACATGGACGTGGCGCCGGAGCAGCTCGTCTCCATCGCCGCGGCCCTCATCCCGTTCCTGGAGCACGACGACGCCAACCGCGCCCTGATGGGCTCGAACATGCAGCGGCAGTCGGTGCCGCTCCTCGCCCCGCAGGCGCCGGTCGTCGGCACCGGGCTGGAGGCGAAGGTCGCCGCCGACTCCGGCGCAGTGGTGGTGGCCAAGCGCGCGGGGGTCGTCAAGCGCGTGACCGCCGACGAGATCATCGTGGACACCGGCTCCGAGGACGGGCGCCGCATCGAGCACCCGCTCGCGCGGCTCACCCAGCACGACCGGTACCGCCTCAAGAAGTTCTGGCGCACCAACCAGGACACCGCCATCAACCAGCGACCGGTGGTGCGGCAGGGGCAGAAGGTCGCGGCGGGGCAGGTGATCGCCGACGGCGCCGGCACGGACGGCGGCGAGCTGGCCCTGGGCGCCAACGTGGTCGTCGCGTTCATGCCGTGGTACGGGCACAACTTCGAAGACGCCATCGTGCTCTCGGAGCGCCTGGTGAAGGAGGACGTCTACTCGTCCATCCACATCCAGGAGCTGGAGCTGCACGTCCGGGACACCAAGCGGGGCCAGGAGGAGATCACCCGCGAGATCCCGAACGTCGCCGAGGAATCGCTGGTGGACCTCGACGAGCGCGGCATCGTCCGCATCGGCGCGCACGTCAAGCCGGGCGACATCCTCGTCGGCAAGATCACGCCCAAGGGCGAGACCGAGCTGAGCCCGGAGGAGAAGCTGCTGACGGCCATCTTCGGCGAGAAGGCCAAGGACGTGAAGGACTCGTCCTTGAAGGTGCCGCCGGGGATGGAAGGCGTGGTCATCGACGTCAAGATCTTCTCGCGCGTCGAGGACCAGGTCGTCGAGAAGGACCGCGGCGAGCGGATCGGCGAGGTGCGCCGGCTCGAGGCGGAAGAGAAGGCGCGCGTCACGGCCGCGCTGCACGAAGACCTGCTCCAGGAGCTGCTCGGCCAGGACGTCGCCCTCTGCCTCAAGGCGGGCACGGTCGAGGAGTACCTCCCGGCCGGCACGAAGCTGACCAAGCCGGTGCTGGAGGGGATCAACCTCGCCGACGTGGACCTCAAGACGCTGCGGGTCTCGTCGAAGACGGCCAACGAGAGCGTGCGGCAGATCATCGAGGCCGCGGGGAACGAGCGCGCCAAGCTCGAGGAGAAGGCCGAAGGGCAGATCGACAACATCCTCCAGCCGGACGAGCTCCCGCCGGGAGTCATCCAGCTGGTGAAGGTCTACATCGCGGAGAAGCGCAAGATCTCGGTCGGCGACAAGATGGCGGGCCGCCACGGGAACAAGGGCATCATCGCACGCATCGTGCCGGAGGAGGACATGCCGTTCCTCCCCGACGGGCGCCCGGTGGACATCGTCCTCAACCCGCTCGGAGTGCCGAGCCGCATGAACGTCGGCCAGATCCTCGAGACCCACCTGGGGTGGTGCGCCGCGCTCCTCGGCTTCACGGCCAAGACGCCGGTCTTCCAGGGGGCGAACGAGAACGAGATCGGCCTCCTGCTCCGGCTCACCGGCCTGCACTGGGCCGCGCAGGCGCTGCGGCTCGACGCGCAGGCGCCGGCGCTCCCGCCGGAGAGGATCAAGCGCCTCCTGGACGACGTGCGCCGCGTGGCCGGCACCAACGGCGACCGGCCCGACCTGACCAGCGTGAAGCTCGGCGCGCTGGGCGGCCGCGCCGCGTCCCAGGAAACGCGCGACCTGTTCCACGGCGTGCGCGAGTTCCTGACCGCCGCGGCGGAGGATATCGGCGAGCGCGAAATCGCCCGCTGGAAAGCCGAAGCCGACGTGCAGGAGAAGCTGCTCGAGGACGAGGAGACCACCAAGGCCCAGAAGGCGGAGCTGAAGAAGGGGCTGAAGGCGGTCGAGGCCCAGCTGTCGAAGCACGGCAGCGCCGAGGCCGCGCTCGAGGCCGCCGGGCATCCGGCGCTCGCGGCGATGCTCGGCAAGAAGTCGGAGGCCGATGCCGACGCCGCCACGATCGAGCTGCTCGCGCTGGCGGGCCTCACGCCGGGCGGGAAGGCGCGGCTCCGGGACGGGCGGAGCGGCCAGCCGTTCCAGAGCGAGGTGACGGTGGGCTCCATCTACATGATGAAGCTCTCGCACCTGGTGGACGACAAGATCCACGCGCGCTCGATCGGCCCGTACTCGCTGGTCACGCAGCAGCCGCTCGCCGGCAAGGCGCAGTTCGGCGGCCAGCGGTTCGGCGAGATGGAGGTGTGGGCGCTCGAGGCGTACGGCGCGGCGCACACGCTGCAGGAGATCTTGACCGTGAAGTCCGACGACGTGAACGGCCGCAGCCGGGTATACGAGGCGATCGTGAAGGGGCAGAACCTGCCCGAGCCCGGCATCCCCGAGTCGTTCAACGTCCTCGTGAAGGAATTGCAGGCGCTCGGCATCCGCGTGATGCTGGGCACCACCGAAGACGGTGAGGAGTAGCCGATGATCGACTTCCGCAGCCCGCGCGAGCGGACCGGGTCCAGCTTCGACTTCATCCAGGTGCGGATCGCCTCCCCCGAGGAGATCCGGGGGCCCAAGGACCCGAAGGAGCGCGAGCGCCTCGAGATGCAGGGCCAGCGCACCTGGTGGTCGTGGGGCGAGGTCACCAAGCCCGAGACGATCAACTACCGCTCCTTCAAGCCGGAGCGGGACGGGCTGTTCTGCGAGCGCATCTTCGGCCCGGTGAAGGACTGGGAGTGCCACTGCGGGAAGTACAAGCGGATCCGCTATCGCGGCGTGATCTGCGACCGCTGCGGCGTCGAGGTGACGCTGTCGAAGGTGCGGCGCGAGCGGATGGGGCACATCGAGCTGGCGGTGCCGGTCGCGCACATCTGGTTCTTCAAGACCCTGCCGAGCCCGATGGCGAACCTGCTCGACGTCACGCTGCGCGACCTCGAGCGGGTGATCTACTACACGAACTACGTGGTCCTGGACCCGGGCCAGCAGGAGGTCGAAGAGAAGCAGCTGCTGGACGAGGACGAGTACCTGGCGCTGCGGCAGAAGGCCCGCGAGACCGGGGACACCGCCTTCAAGGCGGACATCGGCGCGCCGGCCCTGCGGCACCTGCTCGAGCGGCTGGACGTGGACAAGGTGTCGGAGCGGCTCCGCTCCGAGGTCGGCACCGAGACCAGCCAGCACCGGAAGAAGCAGCTCCTGAAGCGGCTCAAGGTCGTGGATGCGTTCCGCAACTCGGGCGAGAGCGGCGACGTCCGCAACAACCCGGCGTGGATGATCCTCGACGTGATCCCGGTCATCCCGCCCGACCTCCGGCCGCTGGTGCCGCTGGACGGCGGGCGCTTCGCCACGTCGGACCTCAACGACCTGTACCGGCGGGTGATCAACCGGAACAACCGGCTCCAGAAGCTGATGCAGCACCGCGCGCCGGAGGTCATCCTCCGCAACGAGAAGCGGATGCTGCAGGAGGCGGTGGACGCGCTGTTCGACAACGGGCGCCGCAGCAAGGCGATCCGGGGCCGCGGCAAGCGGCCGCTGAAGTCGCTCTCCGACATGCTGAAGGGGAAGCAGGGGCGGTTCCGGCAGAACCTGCTCGGCAAGCGCGTGGACTACTCGGGCCGCTCGGTCATCGTGGTGGGCCCGGAGCTGCGCCTGCACCAGTGCGGCCTCCCCAAGACGATGGCGGTCGAGCTGTTCAAGCCGTTCATCATCCACCGCCTCGTCGAGAAGGGGATCGCCGAGACGGTCAAGCGGGCGAAGAAGATCGTCGAGCGGGAGAGCCCGGAGGTGTACGAGATCCTGGAGGAGATCATCCAGGACCACCCGGTGCTGCTGAACCGCGCGCCGACGCTGCACCGCCTGGGCATCCAGGCGTTCGAGCCGGTGCTGGTGGAGGGGAAGGCCATCCGCATCCACCCGCTGGTGTGCGCGGCGTTCAACGCCGACTTCGACGGCGACCAGATGGCCGTGCACGTGCCGCTGTCGTTCGAGGCGCAGCTCGAGTCGCGCCTCCTGATGATCTCGAGCAACAACATCCTGAAGCCGTCGGACGGCCGGCCGGTGGCCGAGCCGAGCCAGGACATGGTGCTGGGCTGCTACTTCCTGACCAAGGAGCCCGCGGGCTTCCCGGAGGCGATCGCGGCCGGGGCGCCGGCGTACGGCGACGTCGCCGAGGTCGAGATGGCGCTGCTGCACCAGCGCATCGGCTACCACACCCCGATCCGCTTCTGGTGGCCGGGTAACAACGGCAAGGGGCAGTGGCTGGACACCACGGTGGGCCGCGTGCTGTTCAACGCGATCCTGCCGCGGGAGCTGCAGTTCAAGAACGAGACGATGCGGAAGAAGAACCTCTCCGACCTCGTCTTCCAGAGCTACCGCGAGCTGGGGCTGGCGCCGACGGTGGAGTTCCTCGACCGGCTCAAGGCGGCGGGGTTCGGCTTCGCGACGCTGGGCGGCATCTCCATCGGCATCGAGGACCTGCAGATCCCGACGGCGAAGCAGAAGCTGCTCGCCGAGGCCGAGGAGCGGATCCAGCGGTTCCAGAAGGCGTACCAGACCGGCTCGATCACCAACGGCGAGCGGTACAACCGCGTGATCGACGCGTGGACGCACGCGAACAACGACATCGCCGACGCGATGGTGCGCGGGATGGGCGGGGCGAAGGGCGGGTTCAACCCGGTCTACATGATGTTCGACTCCGGCTCCCGCGGCTCGCGCGACCAGATCCGCCAGCTGGCGGGGATGCGCGGGCTGATGGCGAAGCCGCAGAAGAAGCTGACGGGCGGCATCGGCGAGATCATCGAGAGCCCGATCCGCTCGAACTTCCGCGAGGGCCTCTCGGTGCTCGAGTACTTCATCTCGACGCACGGCGCGCGGAAGGGTCTGGCCGACACGGCGCTGAAGACGGCCGACGCCGGCTACCTCACGCGGCGCCTGGTGGACGTGGCGCAGGACGTCACGATCAGCGAGGAGGACTGCGGCACGGTGCTGGGCCTCGACGTCGAGGCGCTGAAGGAGGGCGAGGACATCGTCGAGCCGCTGTCGGAGCGCATCGTGGGCTGCGTCGCGGCCGACGACATCTTCGACCCGCACGAGCTGGACGAGCACGGCGACCCGAAGCTGCTGGTGGCGGCGGGCCAGCTGATCGACGAGCAGATCGCGCAGCTGATCGAGGACGCGGGGATCGAGATGGTCCGCATCCGCTCGGTCCTCACCTGCGAGGCCAAGAGGGGCCTGTGCCGGATGTGCTACGGCCGCAACCTCGCGACGATGGAGATGGTGGACATCGGCGAGGCGGTCGGCATCCTGGCGGCGCAGTCCATCGGCGAGCCGGGTACGCAGCTCACCCTGCGGACCTTCCACATCGGCGGCACCGCGGCGCGCATCGCCGAGGTCACGTCACGCAAGAGCAAACTGGAGGGGAAGGTCGAGTACGGCGACCGACTGCAGCTCGTCGAGGTGGACGGCGGCAAGATCGTCACGAAGCACGACGGCGAGCTGATTCTCACCGACGAGGACGGCCGAGTGCGGTCCCGCTTCCAGGTGCCGCTCGGCGCGAACCTGGCGGTGGAGGACGGCGCCGAGGTCAAGCGCGACGCCCTGCTCTTCACCTGGGACCCGTACACCACGCCGATCATCGCCGACCAGGCGGGCACGGTGCGGTTCCGCGACATCGTCGAGGACGAGACGATCCGCGAGGAGTTCGACGAGCTGACCGGCCTCCGGCAGCGGGTGATCGTCGAGGACCGCGAGAAGAAGCTCCACCCGCACATCGAGATCGTGCAGACCAAGAGCGGGAAGGAGAAGAAGGTCCGCGACTTCGTGGTGCCGGAGGGCGCCCAGCTCACCGTCGAGGACGGCGAGGAGGTCTCGGCCGGCAAGGTGCTGGCCAAGATCAGCCGCGAGGCGTACAAGACGCGCGACATCACCGGCGGCCTGCCGCGGGTGGCCGAGCTGTTCGAGGCCCGGCGGCCCAAGGACCCGGCCACCATCTCGGAGATCGACGGCGTGGTGCGGTTCGGCGAGATCAAGCGCGGCAAGCGCGAGATCTTCGTCCACCACATCCGGACGCTGAAGGACGGCACGATCGCCACCGACGACTCCGCCGAGCCGCTGCTCTACGAGGTGCCGGCGGGCAAGCACTTGCGCGTGCACGAGGGCGACCGGGTGCGCGCGGGCGACCGCCTGACCGAGGGCCCGGTGAACCCGCACGACATCCTGCAGATCAAGGGGCCGCGTGCGGTGCAGGAGTACCTCTTGAACGAAGTGCAGGAGGTCTACCGGCTCCAGGGCGTGAAGATCAACGACAAGCACATCGGCGTGATCGTCAAGCAGATGCTGCAGAAGGTGCGCATCCAGGACCCGGGCGACACCGAGTTCCTCGAAGGCGAGCACGTGGACAAGGTGATCTTCCGCGAGGCGAACACGCGGATCGTCCGGAAGGGCGGCAAGCCGGCCTCGGTCGAGCCGCTGCTGCTCGGCATCACCAAGGCGAGCCTGACGACCCAGTCGTTCATCTCGGCCGCGAGCTTCCAGGAGACGACCCGCGTGCTGACCGACGCGGCGATCCGCGGGGCGCGCGACGACTTGCTCGGCCTCAAGGAGAACATCATCATCGGCCACCTGATCCCCGCGGGCACCGGCATCTACCGGTACCAGGAGATCGACGTGGAGCCGCCGCCGGGCTTCGAGCCGCCGCCGCCGCTCCCGCTGGAGGCGATGGTCGGAGCACCAGCCGCGCCGGAGATGGCGGCCAACGTGCTGGGGGAGTAGGAACTGCAGGGGTTAGGGGCTAGGGCGTAGGGGTTAGGGCTGGGGTGGAAGGACCCTACCCCCCACACCCTACACCCTACCCCCTTTGTCATGGCACCGCACCGCCTTTCCAAGTCCCGGTTCACGGCCGGCCTCCAGTGTCTGAAACTGCTCTGGTGGCGCGTCCACGATCCGAAGGCGCCGGAGCTCGTCCCGGACTTTCTTCTCCAGGCCACCTTCGAGCGCGGTCACCGCGTGGGCGCCGTCGCCCGCGGCTACGTGCCCGGCGGCTCGCTGGTCAACCTGCCGCACTACGCGGCCGATGCGCGCGTCGCGCTGACCGCGGAGTTCCTGGCTCAGTGCGCGCCGGCGATCTACGAAGCCTCCTTCGTCGCCGACGACACCTTCGTCGCGGTGGACATCCTCGAGCGGCAGGGGCGCGCGTTCTCCCTCGTCGAGGTCAAGTCCACGACCTCGGTCAAGGACGCTCACCTCCCCGACGCCGCGATCCAGGCGCACGTGCTCCGGCGCGCGGGCCTCGACGTGCCGCGGGTCGAGGTGATGCACCTCAACCGCGAGTGCCGCCACCCGGACCTCGCGAACCTCTTCGCCCGCGCGGACGTGACCGAGCGGGTCGAGCAGCTACTGCCGGAGATCCCGGACCGGATCGCCGAGCAGCTTGCGGCGCTGGACGGCCCCCTGCCGGAGGTGCCCATCGGCGGCCACTGCGACACGCCGTACGAGTGCCCCTTCAAGAACCGTTGCTGGCCCGTACGTGCCGAGCATCACCTCGGCACACTGTACCGATGGGGGAAGCGAGCCAGGGAGCTCGAACGCCAGGGCTACGCCACGATCGCGGATCTCCCGGACAATCTCGACCTCGGCGAGATCCCCGAGCGGCAGCGGAGGGCGGTGCGGGCGGGTCGGATGATCGTCGAGCCGTGGCTGGGCAAGGCGCTGAAGATCTTCGACAAGCAGCCGCTCGGCTTTCTGGACTTCGAGACCGTGGGGGCCGCGATCCCCGTCTGGCCGGGCTGCCGCCCGTACGACGCCGTGCCGGTGCAGTTTAGCTTCTTCCTGGATCGGGGCGAGGGAGAGCGGGAGCATTACGAGTGGCTGGCCGAGGGCTCCGCGGACCCGCGGCCGGCCTTGGCGGAGCGGCTCGTGGCGGCGTGCAGCAGTGCCAAGGCGATCGTGGCGTACAACGCGGGTTTTGAGCGCCAGTGCATCCGGGGGCTCGCGGAGGCGGTGCCGGTGCTCTCCGAGCCGCTGCTCGCACTCGAAGCGAGGCTGGTGGATCTCCTGCCGGTGGTGCGAAACCACGTCTACGACCTGGCCTTCCACGGCTCCTTCAGCCTCAAGTCCGTGCTGCCTGCGCTGGTGCCGGGCCTGACCTACGACGATCTGGCGATCGCGGACGGCGACACGGCGAGCGTTCTGCTCGAGCGGATGTTGCTGGGAGACGGGCAGGGGCAGGGATCCGGTCAGCTCGTTCTCTTCGCGGCGGCGCCGTCGCCCGTTCGCGCCGACCTGCTCGCCTACTGCAAGCGGGACACGTGGGCGATGGTCAAGCTCCTCGAGCGGCTGCGGGGTCTGGTCTAGCGCTCGACCCGGCTACGGAGCCTTTGGCGCCGGCATGTCGCGTCCGCCCTGGTGCAGGATCAGAGACATCACCTTGCCGGTCGAATCCCTCACGAAACCGATCTGCGCATCCACCACCTTGAAGAAGAACTCGTCCCTGGCCGAGGGGTAGAGCGCGTTCGAGCCCTGGCCGGTGGCCTGCGCCACGAGACCCGAACCTCCCTTCCGGATGGTGATGGCGAAGGTCGGCGCCAGCTGGTACGTGCCGACGTACGCATCGAGCGACTCCGCCGGCATCGCGATGGCCACGCGCACGGCCTGGAGCGGGGTGGCCGGATTCAGCACGTGGAAGCCGATGTCGTCAATGCTCGACGCGTCGTTCGAGAACACGACGACGCCGATCTTCCGTCGCGGATCGAACCCGACGAAGGTGTGGTAGCCGGCCGTTCCCCCGTTGTGCCAGTAGACCGTCGAGGTATCGCGGCCGACGACGTGCCAGCCGAGGCCGATCTGCATGGTGGGCCCGGCGTCGAACTGGATCACCTCGGTGAGACGGAAGGCGGAATCGAGCGGCGTCCGCACGAGGCCGGCTGCCGCGGCAACGAGCTTCGCCATGTCCTGGGCGGTCGAGCGGATGGCGCCCGCGCCTGCGAGCGCATCGAAGTCCCAGTTGCCGACCTCCCGGCCACCGGCGTGGCCGACGGCGAGGCGCGCGTGGAGATCGGGCGTCAGCGTGATCCGGGTGTCGGGCAGGTGGAGCGGCTCGATGATGCGCCGCAGGACGAGGCTCTCGTAGCTCATGCCGGCGCGGTGGGCCAGTGCGACGCCAAGCAGTCCCACGCCGAGGTTCGAGTATTCGTAGCTCGCGCCGGGATCGCGCGTGAGCGCGTAGCCGTTGAGGAACGCGTAGAGCCGCGCGGTGCCGTAGTCCACGTACGGGTCGTTGGGATTGGCGGGCACGAAGTTGTTGGGCATCCGCGGCAGACCGGAGCGCTGCCCGGAGAGCAGGCGCAGCGTGATCTCCTTGCCGTCGCGGCTCGGCACGTGGACCGAGTCCGGGAGGTACCGCTGCACCGGGTCATCCAGGCCCACCTCTCCCTTGATCGCCATGTCGACCAGCGCGAGCGCCGTGAAGACTTTCGTGATGGACCCGATCTCGTAGACGGTGCGCTCGTTCACGGGCTGCCCGCCGGCCGTCGCGGTGTTGCCGTAGCTGAAGTACCGCGCGCCCGCGCTGTCCACGACGGCGACCACGATCCCGACGCTCCACCCGTTGTCCACGCGGGCGCGGACGTTCGCCTTGGCGTCGTCGGGAATCCGGATCCCTTGGGCCCGCACTGCGGGGAGTGAAACGCCCGCCAGCAGGGCCGCGATCGCGGTCGCCCGGAGATAGCTCTTCACAGCTCGCTCGCCGCCTTCCTCAGTTCGTCGATCAGCTCCTGGAGATGCTCCCACCTCGTCAGATAGCTGATCACCATCACCCGGATCGCGCGCTTACCGACGGTCGTGGTTGGGGATATCCACCACCGCCGCTTGGCCAGCACGCGGGAGACAATCTCGTCCTGTAGTCCGTCATTCTCGGAGCCACTGCGCAACTTGCCGTCTGCCAACTTCCCTGTGTACCGAACTGCTGCAATGGCCGTATCTATCGGGGTGACGCATTCCCAGTCGCCGTCCTTCGTCAATTCGCGGGCGAACCGCTCTGTCAGCTCGACCTGCTGCTCGGCCATGCGACCATATGCTCGTCGGCCGACCATCTTCATCCCCATCCACAGCTTGAGCGCGCTGAAGGGACGCGACCCCGCGAGCCCGTGGTCGCGGAACTCCACGGCGTCGTCGGTCTGGGGGATGTAGACGGCCTCGGACCAGAACGCCCGGCGTCCCGCCTCGCCGTCCCTGGTGAGGATGGCGCCGCACGGGTAGGGCATGTACCACCACTTGTGGGGGTCCATCGTGATCGAGTCGGCGCGCTCGATCCCCCTGAATCGGGGCCGGAGCTTCTCGCTCATCAGGCCGCCGGCGGCGTACGCCGCGTCCACGTGGAACCACAGGCCGAGGTCGCGCGCGGCGTCGGCGATCTCGTTCAGCGGGTCGATCACGCCGTTGCTGGTGACGCCCGCGATGCCGACGACGCAGAAGGGGTTGAGTCCCGCCTTCCGGTCCTCAACAGCCATCCGCCGCAACGCGGCGACGTCCAGCCGGGAGTGGCGGTCTACCGGCACTTTCCGCATGCCGCCCACGCTGCCGAGGCCCAGGATGTTGGCGCTCTTCTCGATGGAGAAGTGCGCTTCGGTGGAAGCATAGAGCACCGGTCGCGCCTCGAGGTCCCACAGCCCCTCGCGGGTCGACTCGGGGACCTTGGCGGCCAGGCCGATCTTGATCCCAGTCGTGTTGGCGAGCGATCCGCCCGGCGTGAGGCTCCCGAACGAGCCGGCGGGATAGCCCGCCAGGTCGCACAGCCACCGGATGACCGTCCGCTCGACCGCGGTGCCGGCGGGGCTGTGGTGCCAGGCGCCGAGGTTCTGGTTCAGGGCGGCGCCGAGCGCCTCGGCGAAGACCGCGATCGGCAGCGGGGTCGGGTTCATCAGCCCGAAGTACCGCGGGCTCGGCAGGTGAAAGCTGAGCGGCAGCACGTCGCGCTCGAACCGCTCCAGCAGCGCCGGCCACGGCGTCGGCTCCTCGGGCATTGGCTCGGCGAAGCGCGCGAACGTCTGGGCCGGCGTCGTGTCCGGGATGACCGGGAGCTGCTTCAGCTCGCCGTAGTGCCGTGCGATCCAGTCGCCCACGGCCCTGCCAAGGGCCTGGACGTCGCTGGGGACCGGATCGAAGGGCGTCGGAGTCAGGGTCGTCATCGGCTCGGCGAGCTCACGCGTTGCCCTCCGGAGCCGCGTGCGCTTCCCGTAGCCGAGACCACGCGCCGATCGTCCCCAGCGCGTAGCAGATGCCGACGCCCAGCGACACCAGCGAGAAGACGACGAAGCGCGGCGGAATCGCGCGCCCTCCTTTGAGCGCCAGCACCTCCGAGATCACAAAGAGCCCGCGCAAGAGATAGACGGCCGAGGTCGCCACGAGGGCAGTGCGGAGCAGGGGCAGCTTCCGGAGCACGCCGGCCCCGGAGAAGCCGTACGCCGCCAGGACGAGGAAGGCCACGGCGAAGATCAGCGTGATGACGGCCGGCTCCAGGGATCCGGCCTCGGCGCGCTGCGCGAGTCGCTCCCCGGCTCCGAAGAAGCGGTATGCGGGGCCGCCAATGGCGATCGTCGCCAGGTGCACGACGCCAATCGCGGCGCTCGCAGAGCCGGCGGCGACGAGATAGAGCTTCCCGCGGGTGGTCATGCATCAATCATGGAGCGCTACGCCGCGCGCAGCCAGAGCCACGCCGCCGCCACGCCCAGCGTGAGGAGCGTGACGGGGATCCCGACCCGCGCGTGCTCGCGCCACGAGATCTTCACGCCGAGCCGCCCCGCCTGATCCACCACGATGATGTTGGCGATGCTCCCCACGATCAGCAGGTTGCCGGCCAGCGTGCTGGCCAGCGCCAGAAGCGGCCCGGCCTGCGGATGCGGCGCCGCGGCGGGCAGCAGCAGCATCACCGCGGGCACGTTGGACACCAGGTTGGAGAGCACGGCCGTCACGCCGAAAAGCCACGGCGCTCGGCTCAGGTCCACGCCGCCGGCGCGCAGATCCGCGACCGCGCGCTCCGTCATCCCCGACTGGAGCAGCGCGTGGTTGACTACGAACAGCCCGATGAAGAGGACCAGCAGGTGCCAGTCCACCTGGCCGAGGATGTCGCGCGAGGTCATCCGCCGGCTGAGGAGGAGCAGGCCCGCCGCGGTGAGCGCCGCCGCCTCCCGCGGCACGGGAGCGAAGAGGAAGACCAGGACCAGCACGCCCAGCACCAGGATCCCCTTCGCCGTCTGCCAGCGATTGAACGCCAAGTCCCGCTGCTCGGTCCTGGTCAGCGTCACCGGCCGCTCCCACCGGCCCCGGAAGCTCCAGGCGATGACGGCCCACGCCAGACCGAGACCGATCACCGCGGGGACCAGCGCGTCCAGCAGGTATCCGGCGAACGAGAGCCGCAGCGCCTGCCCGATCAGCATGTTCTGCGGGTTGCCGATCAGGGTCGCGGCGGATCCGACGTTCGCGGCGGCAGCCAGCCCCAAGAGATATGGAATGGGGTCGCGTCCCCGCCGGGCGCATCCTGCTGTGATGATCGGGGCCATCGCCAGGCAGACGATATCGTTGGCCAGCAGCGCCGAGAGGAGGCCAACGACGCCGATCAGCAGGGCGAGGAGCCCGGCCGGGGGCGCCGGGTGATCGGCCAGCCGCCGGCTCACTCGGGCGTAGAAACCGCCGAGCCGGAACTGGGCCGAGACCACCATCAGGCCCAGCAGCAGCGCCACTGTTGGCACATCCACGGCGTTCCAGGCCTGTCCGACCGTGACCTTCCGGGTGGCCACCAGGGCGATGGCCCCCAGGAGGGCGACCCCCGAGCGGTCCAGCGCTAGGCCGGGGATTTCCCCCAGGAGCATCCCCAGGTAGACGACCGCGAAGATCAGCAGAACGGTGGTGTCCACGAGGCGGGAAGATAGCGCGCAAAGAGCGCGGGGTCTCAGGGCGTGGCTGGCGCGGGAGGGCACGCGTCTGTATTCGTTATGGCGTTCCCACGAAGCGGCTGTCGGCAGGACTGAGCGGACAGGTTGCGTCGTTCGTGAGCCCGAAGCGGCACCATCACGCCAGGGAGAACCGATGCGTCACGGAGTCCTGAAGGTCGTATTGGCGCTGGCGGCCTGCCTGCCAGCGCTGGCGCTGGCCCAGCAGGCACCGCCGCCGGCGACCGTGCCGGCACCGGGAGCGCATCGCGAAGGAAGCTGGGAGCTGAGCGTCGGGGCCGGGGCCACGTACCTCGACCGCGAGGTCATCCTGATTGTCCAGCGTACAGATCCGAGCGCCAACCGGGTTGCGCCGGGAGGGGTCCTGCGTCTCGGCTACAATCTCGGCACCTCGTGGAACCTGAGCGTCGGCACTGGACTCGGCTACACGAAGCCGGCGCTGGTGCTCGAGCCGTTCGGCGCCGTGACGTGGACACCGAACATCAACGCGGCCACCAGCCCGTTCATCACTCTCGGCGGCGGCGTGACGAACCTGAGCTGGAGCAACAACGGGAGCTGGAAGGCCACGAGCAAGTACGGTGTGCACCTCGGCGTCGGTCTGCGCCAGATGCTGAGCGAGCGGATGGCGCTTCGCGTGGACGTGCGGGAGCAGTACGAGAAGTTCGACACGTTGGCGGCGGCACACGCCTCGTTCGAGGGGATCGGGACGGTCGGCTTGTCCTGGTTCCTGGGCGGCCGGCGAGCCCCCGTGACGAGCGTGGGCGTGAACCCGCCGATGGTGACGCTGGAGTCCCTCGGCGCGACGCAGCAACTGGCCGCGTCTCCCATGGACCACGCCGGCCGGCCGCTGACGCGGCGAGCCGTCTTGTGGACCAGCAGCAACGATTCGGTCGCCACGGTGTCCGCCACCGGGCTGGTGACCGCGGTCGGCAACGGCTCGGCGACCATCACCGCGGCCAGCGAAGCGGCATCGGGCACGGCGAACGTGACCGTGTCCCAGACGGCGGCGACGTTGGCTGTCGCCCCGCCCGCCGACACGCTGACCGCGCTTGGTCAGACGCAGCAGCTCGCGACGAGCGGTCAGGACGCCAATGGCAATCCGATCGCCAATCCTCGAGTCGCCTGGACCTCCAGCAACGCTTCGGCTGTGACCGTGAATGCGTCAGGCCTCGCCACCGCGGTGAGGAACGGGACGTCCACGGTCACTGCGGTGACGGCCGCGGGGCTTACCGCCACGGCGACGGTCACCGTGTTGCAAGCCATCGCGTCGGTCTCGGTGTCGCCGCCGACGGCTTCGATCAACGCCGCCGGTGGCAGGGTCCCGTTCACGGCGCAGGCGACGGACGCGAACGGCCGGCCGGTCACCGGCAAGGTGATCACCTGGACGCTCAGTGCGCCGGCCGTGGCCAGCTTGAGCCCGACCGGCGTCGCCACAGCGGTGGCGAACGGGACGGCGCAGATCACTGCGACCGTCGAGGGGCGGGCAGGCTCCGCCGTGCTGACCGTTGCGATTCCAAGACGCGCCGCTCCCGCGCCTGCGCCGGTCGCCGCGGCAGCCTTGCCGGCGGTCAACGCCACCGTGGTTCTGAGGAACGTCATCTTCCGGCCGAACTCGGCGGTTCTGCCGCCCGAGGCGCTTGGTGATCTGGATGCCGTGGCCCAGGCGATGAAGGCGATCCCGAACGCGCGCTGGGAGATTGGCGGCTTCACGAGCAACATGGGGACCGCCACGCGGAACCAGCTCCTGTCGCGGCGCCGGGCCCTGGCTGTCCGGAACTACCTGGTTCGCCAGGGCGTCCGGGCCGCCAGCCTCTCGGCCGTGGGGTACGGCCCCCAGAACCCGGTTGCGAGCAACGCGACGGTGGCGGGCCGGCGCCAGAACATGCGGGTGGAGATCAAGCGCCTGCGGTAGGCGCCAGCAGGTCCGGACGTACCGCGTCGGGGCCCCATCCCGGGCGACCGGGGTGGGGCTCTCCATATCGCCGCTCCCTTGACCCTCTTTGAGGCCCCGCGTACCTTTCTAAGGCTGCGGCCGAAGTGGGCCGCGCGTTTATTCTTGCGCCGTGTAGTGGGGGCTATGCCGACGATCAATCAGCTGGTCCGGGCGGGCCGGCGAATGGTGGAGAGCAAGGAGAAGGCGCCTGCGCTGCGGGGCAATCCGCAGAAGCGAGGCGTCTGCACGCGTGTGTACACGACCACGCCGAAGAAACCCAACTCCGCGCTCCGCAAAGTCGCCCGTGTTCGCCTGACCAACGGATTCGAGGTCACCGCCTACATTCCCGGCGAAGGCCACAATCTCCAGGAGCACTCGATCGTCCTGATCCGGGGCGGCCGCGTGAAGGACCTGCCGGGCGTGCGCTACCACATCATCCGCGGCACGCTGGACGCCGCAGGCGTGAACGAGCGCAAGCAGAGCCGGTCGAAGTACGGGGCGAAGGCGCCCAAGGCGGCGGCCAAGTGAGCCGGCGCCCGCGTTCGACCCGCCGCCCGGTCCCGGCCGACCCGCGCTACGACAGCCAGACCGTGTCGAAGTTCATCTGTAACCTGATGCGCAAGGGCAAGAAGTCGGTCGCCGAGGGGATCTTCTACACGGCGATGGACATGATCGAGCAGCGCACCGGGCAGCCCGGCGTGAACGTGTTCAAGCAGGCGCTGAGCAACGCCAAGCCGGTGGTCGAGGTGAAGAGCCGGCGGGTGGGCGGCGCGACCTACCAGGTCCCGGTGGAAGTGCGGCCGGACCGGCGCACCGCGCTCGGGATGCGGTGGCTGATCGACTACAGCCGCGCCCGGGGCGAGAAGACGATGGCCGACCGGCTCGCCAACGAGCTCGTATCGGCGTCGAAGGGCGAAGGCAACACGATCAAGAAGAAAGAGGACACGCACCGGATGGCCGAGGCGAACAAGGCGTTTGCCCACTACCGGTGGTAACTTTAGCGCGAACGAGATAGGACCGCTGGCATAAGCGGTCCCCGTCCGGGAAAGTCCCGGACGTCGGCGGAGCGAGACCTGCGCACGCGTGCGTGGACGGTCGCCCCGCATTTTTGCTGGTTGAGCCGGGAGTTTATGGCGCGCAACACGCCTCTCGATAGAGTCCGGAACATCGGCATCATGGCCCACATCGATGCCGGGAAGACGACTACGACCGAGCGCATTCTCTACTACACCGGCCGCACGTACAAGCTGGGTGAAGTGGACGACGGCACGGCGACGATGGATTGGATGGAGCAGGAGCAGGAGCGCGGGATCACGATCACCTCCGCCGCGACCACGACGGAGTGGACGCGGAACGGCGTGCCGTACCAGGTCAACATCATCGACACGCCGGGGCACGTGGATTTCACGGTCGAGGTCGAGCGCAGCCTGCGCGTGCTGGACGGCGCGATCGCGGTGTTCTGCGCGGTGGGCGGTGTGGAGCCGCAGTCGGAGACCGTATGGCGCCAGGCGGACCGGTACAACGTGCCGCGCGTGGCGTTCGTGAACAAGATGGACCGGGTCGGGGCGGACTTCGACAACGTCGTCGGCGAGATCCGCCAGCGGCTCGGTGCGCGGGCGTTCCCGGTGCAGATCCCGCTCGGAGCGGGGGAGCTGTTCACCGGCCTGGTGGACATCATCCGGCGCGTCGAGGTCGTCTACGACGAGAAGTCGCTCGGCCAGCAGTACATCGAGGGGCCGGTGCCGGAGGCGATGAAGGAGCGGGTGGAGACGCTGCGCCGCGAGCTGATCGAGGCCGCGGTCGAGTCGGACGACGCGCTGCTGGAGAAGTACCTGACCCAGCACGACCTGTCCGAGGAGGACGTGCGGCTCGCGATCCGCAAGGCGACCTGCGGGCACAACCTGGTGCCGATCTTCTGCGGCGCGGCGGCGAAGAACAAGGGCGTGCAGCGGCTGCTGGACGGGGTGGTGGACTTCCTGCCGAGCCCGGTGGACATCAAGCCGGTCGAGGGGCACCTCCAGCACCACACCGAGTCCAAGGCATGCCGGCCGGCGGTGGACGACGCGCCGTTCGCGGCGCTGGCGTTCAAGATCATGACCGACCCGTTCGTCGGGAAGCTGACCTTCATCCGGGTGTACTCGGGGGTGCTGAACGCCGGCTCCTACGTCTACAACTCGGTGCGCGACAAGAAGGAGCGGGTGGGCCGGCTGCTGCAGATGCACGCCAACAAGCGCGAGGAGATCGAGGAAGTGCGCGCCGGCGACATCGCGGCCGTGATCGGGCTGCGCGACACGAAGACCGGCGACACGCTGTGCGACGAGAAGGACGCGATCATCCTGGAGGCGATGCGGTTCCCGGAGCCGGTGATCGACGTCGCGATCGAGCCCAAGACGAAGGCCGACCAGGACAAGCTCGGCGGTGCGCTGCAGAAGCTCGCGGAGGAGGACCCCACCTTCCGCGTGCACGTGGATCACGACACGGGGCAGACGATCATCTCGGGGATGGGCGAGCTGCACCTGGAGATCATCGTAGACCGGATGTTGCGCGAGTTCAAGGTGGACGCCAACATTGGGCGCCCGCAGGTGGCGTACCGCGAGACCATCCGCAACCGGGTGACCGACGTCGAGGGGAAGTTCGTCCGGCAGACCGGCGGCCACGGGCAGTACGGCCACGTGGTGATCAACCTTGAGCCGGCGGGGCAGGGCGCGGGCTTCGTCTTCGAGGACAAGATCGTGGGCGGCGTGATCCCGCGGGAGTACATCGGGCCGGTCGAGGACGGGATCACCGAGGCGCTGGAGAACGGCGTCCTGGCCGGGTACCCGGTGGTGGACGTCAAGATCGAGCTGGTGGACGGCTCGTACCACGAAGTGGACTCGAGCGAGATGGCCTTCAAGATCGCCGGCTCGATGGCGTTCAAGGAGGCGGCGCGCGCCGCCAAGCCGGTGCTCCTCGAGCCGATCATGGACGTCGAGGTCGTCGTGCCCGCGGACTATCTGGGCGACGTGATGGGCGACCTCAGCAGCCGGCGCGGCAAGATCGGCGGGATGACGCAGCGCGGCGAGGCGCACGTCATCGGCGCGTCGGTCCCGCTGGCGGAGATGTTCGGGTACTCGACCACCCTGCGCTCGATGAGCCAGGGGCGGGCCGTGTACTCGATGCAGTTCTCACACTACGAGGAAGTTCCGAAGTCGAAGGCGGACGAAATCATCACCAAGATGAAGGGTTAAGTCCATGGCCAAGGTGAAGTTCGAGCGCACGAAGCCCCACGTCAACGTGGGCACCATCGGTCACGTCGATCACGGCAAGACGACGCTGACGGCGGCGATCACCAAGGTGGCGGAGATGAAGGGGCTGGCCAAATACGTCTCGTACGACGAAGTGGCCAAGGCCTCCGAGTCCCAGGGCCGCCGCGACGCGACCAAGATTCTTACGATCGCGACCAGCCACGTGGAGTACAGCACCGACAAGCGGCACTACGCCCACGTGGACTGCCCGGGGCACGCCGACTACGTGAAGAACATGATCACGGGCGCGGCGCAGATGGACGGCGCGATCCTGGTGGTGAGCGCGGTGGACGGCCCGATGCCGCAGACCCGCGAGCACATCCTCCTGGCGACGCGCGTGAACGTCCCGGCCATCGTGGTCTACCTGAATAAGGTGGACATGGTGGACGACCCCGAGCTGCTCGACCTGGTCGAGCTCGAAGTGCGCGAGCTGCTCAGCAAGTACGACTACCCGGGCGACGAGATCCCGGTGATCCGCGGCAGCGCGCTCAAGGCGCTCTCGGAGAAGAACCTCACCGACCCGAACATCAAGTCCATCCTGGCGCTGATGGACGCGATCGACTCGTCCATCCCGGAGCCGAAGCGGCAGATCGACCTGCCGTTCCTGATGCCGGTCGAGGACGTCTTCTCGATCACCGGCCGCGGCACGGTCGCGACGGGGCGCGTGGAGCGCGGCAAGGTGAAGGTGCAGGAGGAAGTCGAATTGGTCGGCTTCGGCGCCAACAAGAAGACGGTGGTGACCGGCGTCGAGATGTTCCGCAAGCTGCTGGATGAGGGCCAGGCCGGCGACAACATCGGCCTGCTGCTGCGCGGCGTCGAGAAGACCGAGATCGAGCGCGGGATGGTGCTCGCGAAGCCCGGGTCCATCACCCCGCACACGAAGTTCGAGGGCGAGGTGTACGTCCTGACCAAGGAAGAGGGCGGCCGCCACACCCCGTTCTTCAAGGGCTACCGCCCGCAGTTCTACTTCCGCACGACCGACGTGACCGGCTCGATCGAGCTGCCGCAGGGCGTCGAGATGGTGATGCCCGGGGACAACATCCAGATGACGATCACGCTGATCACGCCGATCGCCATGGAAGGGCAGCTGCGCTTCGCCATCCGCGAGGGCGGCCGCACGGTCGGCTCGGGCGTCGTGACGAAGGTGCTGGAGTAGCCCCGTGAAAGCCGGCCGCATCCGCATCCGCCTCAAGGCCTTCGATCACGCGGTGATCGACCAGGCCGCGGCGGACATCGTGCGCACCGCCGAGAAGACGGGCGCGCAGGTCTCCGGGCCCATCCCGCTGCCGACCAAGACGCAGCGCTGGACGGTGCTCCGGAGCCCGCACGTGGACAAGAAGAGCCGCGAGCAGTTCGAGCTGAAGACGCACAAGCGGCTGATAGACATTCTCGATTCCCGGCCGCAGACGGTGGACGCGCTCACCAAGCTCGACCTGCCGGCCGGCGTGGACGTCGAGATCAAGGTGGAGTAGCGATGAACGCGATCATTGGCCGCAAGCTCGGCATGACGCAGCTGTTCGGCGAGGACGGCACGGTCACCCCGGTGACGGTCATCGAGGCGGGCCCCTGTCCGGTCGTGCAGGTGCGTGCGGCCGCGGAGGGCAAGCCGGCCCGCGTGCAGCTGGGCTTCGGCGTCGCGAAGGAGAAGCGCTCCACGAAGGCGGAGCGCGGCCACGCGAAGAAGGCCGGGCTGGAGGCGGCACCCCACGTGCTGCGCGAGTTCGCCGCGCACGGCGAGGCCCCGGTGCCGGGCTCCGTCGTCACGGTGACGGATTTCGCCCCCGGCGAGTGGGTGAAGGTGACCGGGATCTCGAAGGGGCGCGGCTTCCAGGGCGTCGTGAAGCGCTACCACTTCGGCGGCGGCCCCGCGAGCCACGGCAACACGCGCTACCGCAAGCCGGGCTCGGTCGGCCCGGGCACCGATCCTTCGCGCGTCATCAAGGGGAAGCGGATGCCGGGGCACATGGGCGCGCGGCGCACCACCCAGCTCGGCCTGCTGGTGGCCAAGGTGGACGCCGAGAAGAACCTGCTGTTCGTGCGCGGCGCCGTTCCGGGGCCGATGCGCGGCATCGTGACGGTGGCCAAGGAGGACGCGTGAGCGCCGCGCTGGAAGTCCTGGCGTACGCCGCGGACGGCACGCAGCGGCCGAAGGCCGTGCGGCTCCCAGCCGACCCGTTCGACGGGCGGGTGCACGAGGCGGCGCTGCACCGCGCCGTCACCGTGTTCCTGGCCAACCAGCGGCAGGGGACCGCGGAGACCAAGACCCGGAGCTTCGTCACCGGCGGCAACCAGAAGCCGTGGCGGCAGAAGGGCACCGGGCGCGCGCGGCAGGGCTCGATCCGCTCGCCGCTCTGGCCCGGCGGCGGCACGATGTTCGGCCCGCATCCGCGCGACTACCGGCTCGGCATTCCGCGAAAGCTGCGGCGCCTGGCCCGCTCCTCCGCGTTCAACGCGCGGGCCCGCGAGCAGGCGATCCGCGTGATCGAGCCGCTGCAGCTCGAGGAGCCGAAGACGAAGCGCGTCGCCGAGCTGCTCGGCAGGCTGGGGATCGCCGACCGGCGCGTGTTGATGCTCACCGAGGCGGTCAACGCGAACCTGATCCTGTCGGCCCGCAACCTCCAGAACGTGGAGGTGATGCGGTATCGCGACGTCTCGGCCTACGACATCCTGCGCGCCGAGGCGCTGCTGATCGAGGAGCCGGCGTTCGGCGCCGCGCTGGAGCAGGGCGGTGACGCGGCGGCCATCGCGCTGCCGGAGCCGGCGCCCGTGAAGAAGGCGAGGGCGGAAGCGCCCGCGGCCGAGGGCAAGCGGAAGCCGGCGAAGAAGGCCGCTCCCGCGCCCAAGGCGAAGCAGGCCGCGAAGAAGGCGGAGCCCAGGGCGCACAAGCCGGAGCCGAAGGCCGAAGCCAAGAAGCTGGCGGCCAAGAAGGCGGAGCCGAAGAAGCCGGAAGCGAAGAAGCCGGAGGCCAAGAAGGGCAAGACCGGCAAGAAGCCGGGGAAGAAGGAGTAGGCGATGCCCGAGCTGTATCGCGCGATCATCAAACCGCTGGTGACGGAGAAGTCGTCGGCGCTCTACGAGAGCCGGAAGATCTACACCTTCCGCGTGGCGACCGAGACGACCAAGCCGGAAATCCGCGACGCCATCGAGCACCTCTTCGGCGTCACCGTGCGCGACGTGCACACGATGCAGATGCGCGCCAAGGAACGGCGGGCCGGCGGGCTGGGGCGCGGCACGACGGGACGCCGCGCGAAGTGGAAGAAGGCGATCGTCTCCCTGAAGGAGGGTGACGTCATTCCGATCTTCGAGGGCTAGGCATGGGCATCCGTCAGTTCAAGCCCGTCACCCCGGCGACCCGCTTCCGGATCATCTCCGACTTCGCGGAGATCACGAAGAAGCCGCCGGAGGAGTCGCTCCTGGAGCCGTTGCGCTCGCAGGGCGGCCGCAACAACCAGGGCCACGTCACGACGCGGTACCGGGGCGGCGGCCACAAGCGGATGTACCGGAAGGTGGACTTCCGCCGCAACAAGTTCGGGATCCCGGGGAAGGTGACCGCGATCGAGTACGACCCGAACCGCTCCGCGCGGCTGGCGCTGATCCAGTACGTGGACGGCGAGAAGCGCTACATCCTGCAGCCGGTCGGCCTGAAGGTGGGCGACGCCGTGGCCGCGGGGCCCGGCGCCGACATCCGGCTCGGGAACGCGGTGCCGCTGGGCGAGATCCCGCTCGGCACGACGGTACACAACATCGAGCTGAAGCCGGGGCGCGGGGGCCAGATGGCCCGCTCCGCCGGTGCCGGCGCCCAGGTGGTGGCGAAAGAGGGCGCCATGGTCACCGTGAAGCTGATGAGCGGCGAGGTGCGGCTGATCCGGGCCGAGTGCCTGGCGACCATCGGCCAGGTGGGCCACGTCGAGCACGAGCTGGAGAGCGTGGGCAAGGCGGGCAAGTCCCGCTGGCTGGGCCGCCGCTCCCGGGTGCGTGGCGTCGCGAAGAACCCGGTGGACCACCCGCTGGGCGGCGGCGAAGGCAAGTCGAGCGGCGGGCGCCCGCCGGTGAGCCCGTGGGGCAAGCCTGAGGGCGTGAAGACGCGGCACAAGAAGAAGGCGAGCACGAAACTCATCATCCGCGGCCACAAGCGCGGGAAGGCGACGCAATAATGGCCCGCAGCGTCAAGAAGGGTCCGTACGTGGATGCGCGGTTGCTGGCGCGGATCCACGACATGAACACAAAGAACGAGAAGCGGGTGCTCAAGACCTGGTCGCGGGCGTCCACGGTGACGCCGGACTTCGTCGGGCACACGCTGGCCGTGCACAACGGCAACAAGTTCGTGCCGGTCTACGTGAGCGAGAACATGGTCGGCCACAAGCTCGGCGAGTTCTCGCCGACGCGGATGTTCCGCGGGCACAGCGGCAAGATGTCGGCCGACAAGAAGGCCAAGCTCGAGGCGGAAGGGACGGCGCCGGCCGAATGACCGAAGCGCGCGCGTATCAGCGGATGCTGCGGCAATCGCCCCGCAAGGTGCGGCTGGTCGTGGACCTGATCCGCGGCCGCCCGGTGGGCGAGGCGTTCTCGATCCTGAAGTTCTCGAAGAAGGGCGCCGCCAAGCCGGTCTCCAAGGTCCTGCTCTCGGCCGTGTCGAACGCCCGGCAGAAGGCCGACCGCGCTGCGGAGAAGTTCGACGAGGAGGCGCTGTTCGTGAAGACGGCGATGGTGGACGAAGGGCCGGCCTTGAAGCGGTTCCAGCCGGCGGCGATGGGACGGGCGACCCCGATGAAGAAGCGCACCAGCCACATCACGATTCTCGTGGCGACGAAGGAGTAGCTGTGGGACAAAAGGTACATCCCCATGGGTTCCGCCTCGGCATCGTCAAGCCGTGGCGCTCGCGCTGGTTCGCCAACCGCGAGTTCCCCGCGCTGCTCAAGGAGGACGAGCTGATCCGGACCTACCTCCGCACGCGGCTCCAGCACGCGGCGATCTCCGACGTGCACATCGAGCGGAAGCCGGGCAAGGTGCTGGTCACGGTGCACACCGGCCGGCCGGGCGTGGTGATCGGGAAGCGCGGCGCCGAGGTGGACAAGCTGCGGGACGAGCTGGCGCAGCTGACCTCCAAGGAGATCGGGATCAACGTCGAGGAGATCAAGCGGCCGGAGCTGGACGCGCAGCTCGTGGCCGACAACGTCGCGCACCAGCTGGCGCAGCGCATCTCCTTCCGCCGCGCGATGAAGCGGGCGGTGCAGTCGGCGATGCGGATGGGGGCGCAGGGGATCAAGATCAAGTGCGGCGGCCGCCTGGGCGGCGCCGAGATCGCGCGGGTCGAGGGCTACCACGAGGGGCGCGTGCCGCTGCACACGCTGCGCGCCGACGTGGACTACGCGACCTCGACCGCGAAGACGACCTTCGGCACCATCGGGGTCAAGACCTGGATCTTCAAGGGTGAGGTCGTGGAGGACGCGCGCGGCCGCACCTACAGCACGGGGGCGTAGGCGATGCTGGCGCCCAAGCGGGTCAAGTTCCGCAAGCAGATGAAGGGCCGCATGCGCGGCGTGGCCACGCGCGGCCAGACGGTGGCGTTCGGCCACTTCGGGCTGCAGGCGCTGGAGGCCGGCTGGGTCACCAACCGGCAGATCGAGGCCTCCCGCGTGGCGATGACGCGCTGCATGAAGCGCGGCGGGAAGCTGTGGATCCGCCTCTTCCCCGACAAGCCGATCACCAAGAAGCCGGCCGAGACGCGGATGGGGAAGGGCAAGGGCAACCCGGAGGGATGGGTGTGCCCGGTGAAGATCGGACGGATGATGTTCGAGATCGAAGGCGTCGAGGAGGCGCTGGCGCGCAAGGCGCTGGCGCTGGCGTCGGCGAAGCTCCCGATCAAGACCCGCTTCGTGCTGCGGGAGGGCTAGGGCCGTGGCGCTGACCAAGCTGACCCTGGCGCAGATCCGCGAGCTGACGGACGCGGAGCTGGCGGCCAAGCTGGCCGAGTACCGGAAGGAGGGCTTCTCGCTCCGCTTCAAGGCGGCGACCGAGGTCCTCGGCAACCCGATGGACATCCAGACCGCGCGCCGTACGGTGGCCCGTCTGATGACGGTGCAGGCCGAGCGCGCGGCCAAGAAGAAGGTGCAATGAGCGAGGCGCAGCAGACGCGCGGGCAGCGCAAGACCCGCACCGGCCTGGTGACCAGCGACAAGATGCACAAGTCGGTAGTCGTCACCCTGACGCGGCGGGTCACGCACGGGCTTTACGGCAAGCAGTCCACCCGGACCCGGAGCGTGGTGGCCCACGACGAGAAGAACGAGGCCAAGGTCGGCGACCTGGTCCGCATCGTGGAGACGCGGCCGCTGTCGAAGACGAAGCGGTGGCGGGTGGTCGAGATCGTCGAGCGGGCGAAGTAGGGGAGGGGCGGACCGTGGTCCAGCAGGAAACGATCGTCAAGATCGCCGACAACTCGGGCGCCAAGCGGGCGCTGGTGATCCGCGTCCTCGGCGGCTCGAAGCGCCGGTACGCCGGCCTCGGGGACGTGGTGATCGTCGCCATCAAGGATGCGCTCCCCACCGGCACGGTGAAGAAGGGCGAGGTGGCGCGCGCCGTCGTGGTGCGCACCGCCAAGGAGACGCGGCGCAAGGACGGCAGCTACATCCGCTTCGACGAGAACGCCGCGGTCATCATCGACGAGAACAACGAGCCCCGGGCGACCCGCATCTTCGGGCCGGTGGGCCGCGAGCTCAGGGAGAAGCGGTTCATGAAGATCGTCTCGCTCGCGCCGGAGGTCCTCTAGCATGCGCCTCCTGGTCTATCGCAAGCGCGCGCACCACAAGCGGAGCCCCGAGCGGGTGCCGCGGGCGAAGCTGCACATCACCAAGGGCGACACGGTGGTGGTGATCTCGGGCGAGGAGAAGGGGAAGCGCGGCAAGGTGCTGCGCGCCATCCCGACGAAGCGGCAGGTGGTGGTGGAAGGGATCAACATCGCCAAGCGGCACCGCCGCGCGCGGCAGCAGGGTGAGGAGAGCCAGATCGTGGAGTTCCCAGCCCCGATGGCGGCGTCGAAGGTGATGCTGATCGACCCGAAGGACGACAAGCCGACGCGCGTGCGCCGGCGCGTGGATACGGACGGAACGGTGGAGCGCGTATCGGTGCGCTCCGGCGAGCCGATTCCGAGGAACCGGTAGGAGCCATGGCCGAGACGGACGAGAAGGGCGGCGCCGAGCCGACGGAGGCGAAGGAGCCGAAGCAGCCCAAGGCCGAGAAGGAGCAGAAGCAGAAGGGCCAGAAGGGCGGCAAGGGCGGCAAGGGTGGCGGGGGCAAGGAAGCGCCGGCGGAGCCGGCGGGTCCGCCGCCGGTCTACGAGCCCGCGCCCCCGGCCCGGTTGCACCTGCACTACCTGGAGCGCGCGCGGCCCGCGCTGGCGCGCACCTTCGGCTTCACCAACCCGCACCAGATCCCGCGGGTGGTAAAGGTGGTGCTGAACGTCGGGCTGGGCGAGGCGCCCAAGGCGCCAAAGGCGCTGGAGGCGATCGTCGCCGAGCTGGGCGCGATCACCGGCCAGCGGCCGCTGGTGACGAAGGCGAAGAAGGCGATCTCGAACTTCTCGATCCGGGCGGGTGTGCCGCTCGGGGCCTGCGTGACGCTGCGCGGCGCGCGGATGTGGGAGTTCCTCGACCGCTTCATCAACATCGCGGTGCCGCGCATCCGCGACTTCCGCGGGCTGCCGACGCGGAGCTTCGACGGCCGGGGCAACTACACGATCGGGCTCAAGGAGCAGATGGTCTTCCCGGAGATCGACTTCGACAAGGTCGAGCGGATCCACGGGATGGACATCACGATCGTCACCGACGCCGGCCGCGACGACGTGGCCATGGCGTTGCTGAGGGAGCTGGGCATGCCGTTCGCCGGCGAGCAGCCGGCGGCGGTGGCCTGAAAGGGCGGAGGCGATGGCGAAGAAGTGCTGGATCGAGAAGGTCAAGAAGACGCCGAAGTTTAAGGTGCGGGCGTACCACCGCTGCCAGCGATGCGGGCGATCCCGCGCGACGCTGCGCAAGTTCGGGCTGTGCCGCATCTGCTTCCGGGACCTGGCCCTCAGGGGCGAGATCCCGGGCGTGCGCAAGAGCAGCTGGTGACCGGGATTCGGATTTTCCGTTGAGGAGGAGTCGAGCGAAACTATGGGAATGACCGATCCCGTCGCAGACATGCTGACGCGCATCCGCAACGCGTGCCTGGCACGGCACCGGCGGGTGGACATGCCGGTCTCCAAGCTGAAGACGGAGATCGCGCGCCTGCTGCGCGACAACCACTACATTCAGGACTTCGCGGTCGTGGACGACGGCCGCCACGGACTACTGCGCCTGTTCCTCAAGTACCACGACGGGGACGAGCCGGTGATCAGTGAGCTCAAGCGCGTCTCGGCCCCGGGGCTGCGCCGCTATGTCGGCGTGCGGCAGATCCCGCGGGTGCGCAACGGGCTGGGCATGGCGATCCTCTCGACGCCCCGCGGCCTGATGAGCGACCGCGACGCGCGCCTGGCCCATGTCGGCGGCGAATTGCTCGCCGTGGTCTGGTAGGAGGCGCCGTGTCCCGCATCGGCAGGAAGCCCGTCCCGATCCCCAAGGGCGTCACCGCCTCGGTGGCGGGGAACCGGGTGGCGATCAAGGGGCCCAAGGGCGAGCTGCATTTCGACGTGCACGCGGAGCTGGGCGTGAAGGTGGAGGGGAGCGACGTGGTCGTGACCCGTCCCACCGACTCGACCTGGCACAAGTCGCTCCACGGGCTGTCGCGCACCCTGGTGGCCAACATGGTCGAGGGCGTCACCAAGGGGTACGAGAAGCAGCTCGAGATCGTGGGCGTCGGGTACCGGGCGGAGACCAAGCCGTACGGCGTGCTGCTGACGGTGGGGTACTCGCATCCGGTGGAGTTCAAGGCGCCGGCCGGGATCACGATCACGGCCGAGCAGCCGACGGTGGTGAAGGTCAAGGGAAGCGACAAGGAGCTGGTGGGCCGGGTGGCCGCGGAGATCCGCGCGGTGCGCCCACCTGAGCCGTACAAGGGCAAGGGGATCCGCTACACCGGCGAGCACGTCCGGCGCAAGGCCGGCAAGACGGGCGCGGGAGCGACGGCGAAGGCATGAGACCGGTCCGGAAACCGAAATCGGCGGACGAGCACCGCCGCCGCCGGCACCTCAGGGTGCGGCGCAAGGTGCGCGGCAGCGCGGAGCGGCCGCGCCTCGTGGTGTACCGCTCCCTCAAGCACATCTACGCGCAGCTGGTGGACGACGACCGCGGCGTGGTCCTGCTCGGCGTGGCGGACAACAGCGAGAAGGTGGAGTCCACGGGCAAGGGGAAGACCGGCAAGGGATTCGCGGTCGGCCTGGCGGTCGCGGGGCGGGCGAAGGAGCGGGGCATCACCAGGGTGGTGTTCGATCGGGCGGGTTACGCCTATCACGGTCGCGTCAAGGCGGTGGCCGACGGCGCGCGCAAGGGCGGATTGGAGTTCTAGCGCATGGCGGAGCGGGGGCAGGGGCAGGGGCAGGGGCAGCCACAGCAGCAGCCGCACCGCGGTGAGCCGCGGCGGGACCGCCGCGATCGCGACCGGGACCGCGAGGGCGAGCTGATCGAGAACGTGATCAGCATCAACCGCGTGGCGAAGGTGGTGAAGGGCGGCCGGCGCTTCAGCTTCAACGCGCTGGTCGCGGTGGGCGACGCGGCGGGCCACGTGGGCGTGGCCACGGGGAAAGCGAACGAGGTCAGCGAGGCGGTGCGCAAGGCCGTCGAGGCGGCGCGCAAGCAGATGGTCGGTGTGCCGCGCACCGGCGTGACCATCCCGCACGACGTGCTCGGCAAGCACGGCGCGGGGCGCGTGCTCCTCAAGCCGGCGGCCCCGGGGACCGGCGTGATCGCCGGCGGCCCGGTGCGCGCCGTCCTCGAGTGCGCGGGTGTCCAGGACATCCTGACGAAGAGCCTCGGCAGCAACAACCCGCACAACATGGTGCGGGCCACGATGGACGGGCTGAAGAACCTGACCACCGTGCAGCGGGTCGCGCGCGACCGGGGCGTGGAAGTCGCGACGCTCTCGTACCGAGCGCGCCAGGGAGAGCCGAACCGTGCCGTCTAAGGCGAAGACCCCGGGCGGCGACGGGAGCGGCAAGCTCCGCGTCAAGCAGGTGCGGAGCGGGATCGGGCACCCGAAGGGGCACCGGGCGACGCTGCGATCCATCGGGCTCAAGCACCACCAGGACGTGGTGATCGTGCCCGATACGCCGTCGGTGCGGGGCATGCTGAACAAGGTGCGCCACCTCGTCGAGGTGACGCCGGTCGCGGAGGCGTGATGGCGGAGAAGATCACCAGGATCGGGCTGGACACGCTGAAGCCGCCGCACGGCTCCACGCACCCGACCAAGCGGAAGGGCCGTGGCCCCGGCTCGGGGCACGGCAAGACGGCCGGCCACGGCCACAAGGGCCAGAAGGCGCGGACCGGCGGGCACGTGCGCCCCGGCTTCGAGGGCGGGCAGATGCCGCTGATCCGGCGCGTCCCCAAGCGCGGCTTCACGAATCCGTTCAAGGTCGAGGCGCGGGCAGTGAACCTCGAGGCCCTGAAGGCGTTCGCGGGCCGCGAGGTCACGGCGGCGTCCCTCGCCGAGGCCGGCCTCGCCCGCGCAGGCGAGCCGATCAAGCTGCTCGCCGACGGTGACGCCCCGCAGGGGCTGGTCGTCAAGGGGCTCAAGGTGTCCGCCGCCGCGAGGGCCAAGATCGAGGCCGCCGGCGGGCGCATCGAGGAGTAACGCGTGAGCGGACCGCGGATCCCGAACCTCTTCAAGATCCCCGAGCTCAAAGAGAAGATTCTCTTCACGCTCCTGTGCCTCCTGCTGTACCGCATCGGGGCGCACATCACCGTGCCGGGCGTGGACGTCAACGCGCTGAAGGAGTTCTTCGGCCGCAGCCAGGGCGGCGGCCTGCTCGGCATGTACGACATGTTCGTCGGCGGCGGCCTCTCGCGCGCCACCGTGATGGCCCTCGGCATCATGCCGTACATCTCCTCCAGCATCTTCTGGCAGCTAATGGGCGCCGTCTTCCCGACGGTCGAGAAGCTCCAGCGCGAGGAGGAGGGGCGGAAGAAGATCACCCAGTGGACCCGTTACCTCACGGTGGGGCTGGCGGCGGGGCAGGCGTGGGGCGTCGCGGTCTTCGTCGAGAGTCTCCAGGGCGCCGTGGCGACCCCGGGCTGGAGCTTCCGCATCACCACGGCCTTCGTGCTCACGGTGGGCGCGATCTTCGTGATGTGGCTCGGCGAGCAGATCACCGAGCGCGGTCTCGGCAACGGGATGAGCCTCCTGATCTTCTTCTCGATCGTCGAAGGCGGCTGGCCGGCCATCGGCAAGACGCTCGAGTACTACCGCACCGGCGCGGTGGACCTGCCGAAGCTGCTGGTGCTCGCCGTGATCATGCTGATCGTGGTCTGGGTGACCGTGGCGATCACCGTCGCGGCGCGCCGCATCCCGATCCAGATCCCGCGCAAGGTGATGGGCCGCGGGCGGATCCGCGAAGGGCAGAAGTCGTTCATCCCGCTCCGCATCAACTCGGCGGGCGTGATGCCGATCGTCTTCGCGCAGTCCATCATCATCGTGCCGGGCACGCTGGCGCAGTTCTCCAACGTGCAGGCGCTCCGGGACCTCTCGGAGTACTTCCAGCCGGGCTCGTGGATCTACTACGTGCTGTACACCGTGCTGATCGTCTTCTTCACCTACTTCTACACGGCGATCATCTTCAACCCGGTGGACCTGTCGGAGAACCTGAAGAAGCAGGGCGGGTTCATCCCGGGCGTGAAGCCGGGCTCGCGCACGGCCGAGTACATCGACCACGTGCTGTCGCGCGTCACGCTGCCGGGCGCGATCTTCCTCACCGCCATCGCGGTGATGCCGATCATCATCTTCGACGCGTTCAACGTCCCGTTCCGCTTCGGCGGCACCGCGCTGCTGATCGTCGTGGGCGTGGCCCTCGACACGGTGCAGCAGATGCAGCAGCACATGATCCTGCGGCAGTACGACGGGTTCATGAAGGAAGGCCGCGTCAAGTTCCGGGGACGACAGCGGTATATGTAGCGCGAGGTGAGACGTGAGGGGAACGAGTGAGACGGCGGGGTGAGACGTAAGAGGACTCCGTCAGAGGTGAGGGGGCGATTCCCCTCACCTCTTTCGCATTTGCCCTTCTCACGTCTCACGATATCTTCTCACGCCTTATCCGTCTCACCTCTCACGCTTCTTGGAGCCGCCAATGTACCTGATGATCCTGGGAGCGCCTGGATCAGGAAAAGGAACCCAAGGCAAGTTGCTGGCCGAGCATCTGCAGGTCCCCGAAGTCTCGACCGGCGAGCTGCTGCGCGCGGCGGTGAAGCAGGGAACGCCGCTTGGCAAGCAGGCGAAGACGTACATGGACCGGGGGGAGCTGGTCCCCGACGACGTCATTCTCGGTTTGATCCGCGAGATCCTGGACGCGAAGGGGGCGACGCGGGGCATGATGATGGACGGCTTCCCGCGCACCGTGGCGCAGGCGAAGGCGGTGGACAAGCTCCTCGCCGAGAAGAAGGCGAAGGTGGACCGGGTGGTGCTGCTCGACGTCTCGGAGGAGGAGCTGATCAAGCGGCTACTGGCTCGTGCGGCGAAGGAAGGGCGGAGCGACGACAACCTCGAATCGATCAAGACGCGGCTCAAGGTGTACCACGATCAGACGCAGCCGCTGATCGCCTACTACGAGAAGCAGGGCGTCGTGCGGCGCGTCCCCGGGATGGGGAGCGTGGACGACATCCAGAAGCGGGCGCGGGAGGCACTGAAGGCGTGATCACGGTCAAGTCGCCGCGCGAGGTGGAGCTGATGGCCCGCGCCGGCAGCATCGTGGCCGACGTGTTGGCGCTGGTGCGCTCGAAGACGGCGCCCGGTGTTTCCACCTGGGAGCTGGACCGGATCGCCGAGGAGTTCATCCGCTCCCACGACGGCGCGACGCCCTCGTTCAAGGGACTTTACGGTTTCCCCGCGACGCTCTGTACCTCGATCAACGCGGAGGTGGTGCACGGGATCCCGTCGAAGAAGCGGGTCCTGTCCGAGGGCGACATCGTGAGCGTGGACGTGGGGGCGTGCGTGGGCGGCCTGCACGGCGACAGCGCGATCACGGTCCCGGTAGGGGAGATCTCCGCCGACGCCCAGCGGCTGCTGGACACGACGCAGCGCTGTCTGGCGGCGGGGATCGCCGCCGCACGCGCCGGCGGGCACGTCGGCGACATCGGCGCCGCGGTGCAGGCCGTGGCCGATGCCGAGCGGTTCGGCGTCGTGCGCGAGCTGGTGGGGCACGGGATCGGCTCGCAGTTCCACGAGGAGCCGCAGGTGCCGAACTACGGCCAGCCGCACCGCGGCCCCCGGCTGGTGGCGGGGATGACGATCGCGATCGAGCCGATGATCAATTTGGGCGGGCCGGAAGTCCGCACCTTGGGCGACAAGTGGACCGTGGTGACGGCCGACGGCTCGCTCTCCGCCCACTTCGAGCACACCGTTCTCATCACCGAGAACGGCGCGCGCATCCTCACCCAGCAGCAGCCGGCGTACCATACCGCGTAGCTCTCGCCCCCGGCCCCTGCCATGCAACTAGCGCCCTCGGCCGCCGCAGCGCTCGCAGCGTGCGGCGCGCTGGTTGGCTGGGCGTGCGCGGCGCATCCCCGCCCCCGGGCCGCGGTCCCGCTGAGGGCCGAGGCCGTCGGCGCGGTCGAGACCTACGGCCCCGGGCTCGTGGCGACGGACGACTCCGGCGAGACGGTGACGTTCGGGCTCCTGGCTTCGGCGGGCGTAACCGTCATGCGGGTGTGGCCGGGGTGGCGCCTCGAGCTGCTCTATCCGACGCGCAATCGCGACACTACCTATTTCCAGACGGGCACGCACGTCGTGCAGGTGCCGCGACCGGTTCCCTGGGATACGCTGGTGCTGCGGCCGCCGGTGGCGCGCGGCGGCCAGGCCGCGCGCGAGCAGGAAGCCCAGCGCTGCATCTCCAGCGAGCTGCAGGGCCTGAGGCCGCCGCCTGAGCCCCGCAGGGTCGCCGACTCGACGAAGCAGGCGCAGAACCCGCCGATGCCCGTGTATTACCCTTTCTCCGGCGCGATCGAGGATCAGTGCCGCAGGGCCGCGGGGTTGGTGGACACGGCGCCAGCGCGGCGGGATTCGCTCGTGAAACGCGGCAGGGAGTACTACCTTGTGCTGGTGGCCTCGGACCTGCCTCAGGACGCGGGCCACGTGCAACTGAAGCTCGCCGGAATGGACATCGCGCAGTCCACCGCGCTGTCGGTGCTGCAGGCGCTACCGGGGGTCCTGGCGGGCTCGGCGGCGCACACCTGGGCGGCGTACGTGGCGCGGGTGCACGCGCGGGCCGGGCCGTGACGACCCGCTCCCGGGTCGCGGCCGGCGCCTGGTGGCGGGGATGACCATCGCGATCGAGCCGATGATCAACTTGGGCGGGCCGGAAGTCCGCACCTTGGGCGACCAGTGGACCGTGGTGACCGCCGACGGCTCGCTCTCCGCCCACTTCGAGCACACCGTTCTCATCACCCAGGACGGCGCGCGCATCCTGACCGAGGCGCCGGTTCACGCTGCGTCGTAGGCTCGGCACCGGCACGAGCGCCGTCGCCTGGGGCGTAGTGTGCCTGCCAGGCCGCCTCGCGGCGGTCCCCATCCTCCTCGCCGCCGCGTACGCCTGTGGGCGCCCGCCGCGCCCGCCGGCCGTCGTGCCGCTGCGGGCCCAGAGGACCGGGGCGGTGGAGGTGTATGGGCCGGGGCTGGTCGCGACCGACGATTCGGGAGAGACCATCACCTTCGCCAACGTCGCGGCGGCCAGCGTGGTGATCGTACGGGTGTGGCCCGGCGCACGGCTGCAGGCGATCTACCCGCTGGGCAACAAGGATACGGTCACCTTTGCGCGGGGCATGCACACCGTGCGGGTCGAGCGTCCGAAGCTCTGGATGGCCTGGCCCACATACGACGGCGACCCGTTCACGGGAGCGGACACCACGGGCGAGGTGGCCTTGATGTCGCGCTGCTTCTGGAACAAGCTGCGGACCCAGGTGCCTACGCTTCCGTCGCCGTCCGACAGCACGGGCGCGCAGCAGACGCTGGTGCAACGGCTCCACAAGGCGGACCGAGCGGCGATCGAGGACTCGTGCGGCACGGCGGCGCACGACAGGTGGCGGATGCTCCCGTCCGACACGGTGTCGCCCCCTGTCAGCCCCTACTTCGTGATTCTGGTGGCCTCGGACGTGCCGCAGGACGCGCGCCACCTGCGCATGAAGCTCGCCGGGATGGACATCACCGCTTCGGACGTGATCTCGGTCCTGCAGGCATTGCCGGGCATCCTGGCGGGCTCGGCGGCGCACTCCTGGGCGGCGTACGTGGCGTACGTGCCCTGACGCGCGGCGTCTCAGACTCGTGAATTCCCGTCGACCCGCAGGCCCTGATCGTCCCGGTTAGCCCCCGATCGCCATCTCCACGGCGGCCGTCGCGCGGGCGACGTCCGCTTCGGCTTCCGCAATCAGCGTCTTCGCCTCCTCCGCCAGCGGCGCGCCCTCGGCGGGATTCGGCATCCCGGACACGTTGATCCGCACCGAGAACGGCGCCAGGATCCTCACCCAGCAGCAGCCGGCGCGGCAGACGGCGTAGCCGCTCGCCGGCCGTCCGTTGTCCCGGCGGTCGCCTCACCACATACTAGGGCGTTGGGCCGAACCCGAGCTCCGATGGTCAAGGAGGGCCAGCCCGCGTGCCCACGTCTCCCGACGGCCTGTTCCTTTCCTTCCAGTCCGCGATCGCGGGCCGGTACTCGCTCGAGCGCGAGTTGGGGCGCGGCGGGATGGGCGTCGTCTATCTCGCCAACGAGGTGGACCTCGACCGTCCGGTGGCCATAAAACTGCTCCCGCCGGAGCGCGCGGCAAATGAACGACTGAAGGCACGCTTCCTCCACGAGGCCCGGACCGCCGCGAAGCTGTCGCATCCCAACATCATCCCGATCCACGCGGTGGACGAGGTCGGGGACTTCGTCTTCTTCGCGATGGCGTACGTGGACGGCGAGACGCTGGCCGAGCGCGTGCGTGTGCGCGGCCCGCTGCCGCCCTCCGAGGCGGCGCGGGTCCTGCGCGAGGTGGCGTGGGCGCTCGCTCACGCGCACGCCCACGGGGTGGTGCACCGGGACGTCAAGCCCGACAACATCCTGCTGGAGCGCGGCACCGCTCGGGCGCTCGTCGCGGACTTCGGCATCGCCGCCGCCGCGGAGACCGACACCGGCGAGATCACGGGGACACCCGAGTTCATGAGCCCCGAGCAGGCGCTTGGCAAGCCGCTCGACGCGCGCAGCGACCTGTACTCGTTCGGTGTTACCGCGTACTACGCTCTTTCGGGGAGGCTCCCGTTCCAGGGCCGCACCGTGACGGAGGTGCTCGCCAGGCAGGTCAACACGATGCCTGAGCCGCTCGCCGAGGCCGCCGGTGCCCTGCCGCGCAGGATGGCGCAAGTTGTGGAGCGCTGCCTGGCGAAGCGGCCGTCGCACCGGCCCACGAGCGCGGAAGCAGTGGCCGACGAGCTCGGGGCGATTCTCGAGCAGCGGCGCGAGCTCCCGGTGGCCCTGCGCGCCTTCGTGAAGCGCGGCGGACGGCTTGACGGGCCAGGCGTGATCGTCTATCCGCTGCTGCTTTTCGGCGGCGCCGCGGTGCTCGGCGCCTCGGTCCTCACGGCCCCGGTCACTGCGGCCATCGTCGTCGGCGGCATGACCATCGGGCCCCTCGGCGTGCTGGTGCACCGCGCGCGCCGCCTCTTGAAGCTCGGGTTCGGCCACGCGGACCTGAAGCCCGCGTTCGAGGCGGAGGGCGAGCAGCAGGCCGAGGAACGCGCGCTGGACTCCGGCGTCGACCCCTCGTTCGCCGAGCGGGCCCTCCGCGGGGTGTCGGTGTTGGGCTGGCTCAGCCTAGCGGCAGGGTTTGCCTTCGGCCTCAACGAGAACCTGATCTTCCCCGGCTTCGCCGTCCTGATGATGCAGATCGGCGCGGTCGTGGGCCCCACCGCGCTGCTGACGTCGCTCACCATGCTGCAGGGACGCCGGGACGTGGACGTCGAGTTCTACGAGCGGCTGTGGACCGGTTCGTTCGGGCAGTCGCTGTTCCGTGCGGCTCAGCTGATTACTCCGCGGCGGCTCCTGCCCGCGTCGGCGACCCACCGGCCGACGGAGCTTTCCGTTGGGATGGCCGCCGAGCAGCTCTACCAGGACCTGCCGAAGGATACGCGGCAGGCGCTCGGCGATCTCCCCGACGTCATCCACCGGCTCGAGGGCGACGCCCAGCGGCTCCGCAGCCGGCACGAGGCGCTGGCCGAAGCCGCCGCGCGGGCCCGCGCCCGGGCGGCCGTGCCTGGCGAAGCGAACGACCGGACCGACACGGACCTCATTGCGGACCAGGAGGAGGCGGCGCTCGAGGCGGCGGAGGCTGAACGCGACGCGGTCCGCGCCAGGCTGGCGCGCACCGTGGCTGCGCTCGAGACCATCCGCCTGAGCCTGCTCCGTCTGCACGCGGGCTCCGACACCGTGGAGAGCGTCACCACCGACCTCGGCATTGCCTACGAGGCGGCGAAAGAAGTGGATCTGCTCCTTGAGGCCCGCCGCGAGGTGGATGCCGCCCTGGGTCTCCCTCCAAAGCGGCAGCCGTAAGCCGTCCGCTACACCCCGATGGCGGCCTCCACGGCCGCGGTCGCGCGGGCGACCTCGGCCTCAGCTTCCGCGATCAGCCGCTTCGCCTCCTCCGCCAGCGGCGCGCCCTCGGCGCGGTTCGGCATCCCGGACACGTTGATCCGCACGTTGTAGGCGGCGCCGCGCGCCGCCGCGCCGGCCAGGAGCGCGCCCACGCCGGCGTCCGAGACGGCGTTCTTGTTTCCCGCCTCGGCGGCGCGCGCGGCCAGCGCGGCGACTTCGCGCGCGGCTCGCAGGGTCTCGAGCGGCACCTTCGCCGCGCCGATCAGCGCTTTCTGGATCGCCGCCTTTCGCTCCGCGTCCTTCTCTTTCGGGATGGCGTACGCCGCGGTCACCGCGTTGAACGAGGCGGCGTCCTCGTCGCCCAGGCGCATCAACCGGATGCGCAGCGACTCGGCTTTCTCCACCAGCGCCCGAAACTCGGCGTCCACTTCGGCGTACTTCTTCCGTCCCACGGTGAGCTTCCCGACCATCGCCGCGAGCGCCGCCGCCAAGCCACCCGCCACCGCGGAGGCCGTGCCGCCTCCCGGCGCGGGACTAACCGATGCGACCGCGTCCAGCCAATCGCCCAGGGTCGGCCCCGCCGTCGCGCGCACCTTGGCTTCCATCACGTGTGGCCCGATAGTGTCCTTCATCTTGAGGTGCTGCTCGGCCGCGCCCTGAACGCAGCGCTCGGGCACCATCCCGACGACCTCGCTCCAGGCCGCCTCTGTGCCGAGCTTTCGCGCCGCCGCCGCGACCGCCTCAAACGCCACGTGCGGCGGGGTGGTGTCGATATCCACCAGGTTCATCGAGACCTGCGCCTCGCCACCGACCAGCATCCCCAGCGCCTTCACCGCCTTGAGCCCGCCGCCCGCCTCGCGCACCTGCTTGGCTATGGTCTTGGCGACCGCCTGGTCAGGGGTAGCGAGATAGACGTTGTACGCGACGAGGAAGGGCCGGGCGCCGACCGCGATCGCTCCGGCCGACGGATGGATCCGCTCGGGTCCGAAGTCGGGCGCTTTCGCCGGGTCCCTTCCGATCTGCTCCCGCAGCCCCTCGAACTCGCCGCGCCGGACGTCGGCCAGGTTCTGACGCTCGGGGCGCGATGCCGCCCGCTCGTAGAGGAAGACCGGGATCTCCAGCTCCTTCCCGATCCGCTCGCCGAGCTTCTTCGCGAGCGCCACGCAGTCGTCCATCGTCACGCCCTCGAGCGGGATGAACGGCACCACGTCCGCCGCCCCCATCCGCGGGTGCTCGCCCTTGTGGACACGGAGATCGATGCGCTGCGACGCCAGACGCACTGCGCGGAACGCCGCCTCGGCGGCCGCTTCGGGCGCCGCGACGAAGGTGAAGACCGAGCGGTTGTGACTCGCGTCGGCCTGCACGTCGAGGAGGCGCACGCCGGGGACCGAGGTGAGCACGGACCTGAGTTCGTCGAGCACGTCGACGTTCCGGCCCTCCGAGAAATTGGGGACACATTCGACTAGCGACATAGGAGTGAGAAGTAAGACGTGAAAGGTGAGAAGGCGAAGTGAGAGGTGATAGGTCTTGGTGAAACGTGAGAAGGCATAACTACTCCGGTCTCGCCGCGTTCAGCAATTCCATCAGCCACCCGTGAATGGCTGGATTCCCCGCAACGATCGAGCCGTGGCGGATGACGTCGCGCTCGCTGTCCAGCCCCGTCACGATGCCGCCGGCCTCGCGCACGATCAGGGTGCCCGCCGCGATGTCCCAGGGCGCCAGCACGAGCTCCCAGAAGCCGTCGAACCGCCCGGCCGCCACCTCGCAGAAATCGAGCGCCGCCGAGCCGGGGCGCCTGAGGCCCCCCGATCCGGCGATGACGGCGGCGAACTGCGCCTGATACACCGGGAGCTGATCCACGAACTTGAACGGGAACCCCGTGCCGATCAGCGCCTGCCGCGGCTCCGTCACGCTGGAGACGCGGATCGGCTTGCCGTTCTGGAACGCGCCGCCGCCGAGCGTGGCGTGGTAGCGAATGTTGAGCGAGACGTGGTGCACGACGCCGGCCACCGGCGCTCCGTCCACCACGGCGCCGATGGACACGGCGTAGAAGGGGAAGCGGTGGAGATAGTTCGTCGTGCCGTCCAGCGGGTCCACGACCCACGCGAGGCCCGATTTCCCCGGGTGCCCCGAAGCGCCGCCGGGCGTCAGCTCCTCGCCGACCACGGTGCTTCCCGGCGCGGCCGCGAGCAGCGTCTCGGCGATGATCCGCTCCGACTCGCGGTCCACTTCGGTGACGAAGTCGGCTCGCCCTTTCTCGGACCACTGGTCGGGCCCGCGGCGCCCCTCCTCGCGGAGCAGGAAGGCGGCGGCGCGGTCGGCCGCAAGTTGAGCCGCCGCCAGCAGTTGCCGTGCGTCGGCGTTCACTTGTCTTGGCCTCCGGCCGCTCTTAGCTTGCGAGGATGAACCGGGTATTCAGCGGCATCCAGCCCTCGGGCGAATTGCACATCGGCAACTATCTCGGCGCGGTCCGGAACTGGGTCGCCCTCCAGTCGCAGCACGAGTGCATCTTCTGCATCGTGGACCTCCACGCCATCAGCCAGCCCTACGACCCGAAGGTGCTGCCGGAGCGTACGATGGAGATGGCGGCGGGCCTCCTGGCGGCGGGGCTCGACCCCGACAAATGCACCCTGTTCGTGCAGTCGCACGTCGCCGAGCACGCCGAGCTGACGTGGGCGCTGAGCGCGGTCGCGCCGCTCGGCGAGCTGGAGCGGATGACGCAGTTCAAGGACAAGTCGGCGCGCGAGGAATCGGTGCCCGCGGCGCTGCTCAACTACCCGGTGCTCATGGCGGCCGACATCCTGCTCTACCGGGCGAACATGGTTCCGGTCGGCGAAGATCAATTGCAGCACCTTGAGCTGTCGCGCGAGATCGCGCGCCGCTGGAACGCGCGGTTCGGCGAGGACTTCTTCCCCGAGCCGCAGCCCTTGCTCACGAGCGCCAAGCGCATCGTGGGCCTCGACGGCAACGCGAAGATGTCGAAGAGCCTGGGGAACACCATCGGCGTCCTGGACGGCCCCGAGGCGATCTGGGAGAAGCTGCGCCCGTCGGTGACCGATCCGGCGCGCAAGACCCGGAAGGATCCGGGCAACCCCGACATCTGCAACATCTACCACCTGCACGAGCATTTCTCCACGCCGGATCAGGTACAGCACGTCGCGCATCAGTGCCGGACGGCAGGGTGGGGGTGCTTGGACTGCAAGCGCCTGCTGGCGGACAATATGATAGCGGCGCTGGCGCCCATCCGGGAGCGCGCGGCCGAGCTGCAGGCGCATCCGGAGCGGGTGCGGGCGGTGCTCGAGCGGGGCGCGGCGCACTGCCGCGTCCTCGCGAAGGAGACGATGGCGCGCGTGCGCGACCTGATGGGCTTCGTCCCCGCGGCTGGGGCAAGGTGATGGCCGGCGTTCGGCGCCTGGTGGTGGACCTTGCGTCGCAGCGGCCGGTCTGGCAACCGCCGCAGGCGTTTCTCGACGCGCTCGCGGCCGCGGGCGGGAAAGACTGGCAGGTGGACGTGGTCCGTGCGGCCTCGAACAGCGACGGCGACGGCTCCGGCGGGTCGCCGGAGGCGGTGGCTGTGGCCGCCGGTGCCGAGGTGTACATTGGGTGGGGAATCCCCGAGGCGGTGCTGGAGGCGAGCCGCGGGACGCTCGGCTGGGTGCACACCGCAGCGGCCGGCGTCGCCGGGAGTTTGAGGCCGGCGCTGAAGGCGTCGGGCGCGATCTTCACTAACTCGGCCGGAGTGCACGCCGATCCGATCGCCGAGTGGGTGGTCGCGGCGGTCCTGCACTTCTTCCGGGGGATGGACCTGGCCCGCCGGGCGCAGGACGCGCGGCGCTGGGCGAAGGACGACTTCACGGGGCTCCCCTGCGTGGCGCGCGAGGTGGCGGGGAGCCGCGTCGCGGTCTACGGGCTCGGCGGGATTGGGCGGGCGGTGGCGCGGCGCTTCACGGCGCTCGGCGCGGTTGTGCGGGCGGTGCGGCGGAGGCCGGCGCTGGGCGGCCTGCCGGGCGTTGCGACCGTGGGGCCCGGCCAGTCGGACTGGGTGCTGGAGGGCGCGGCGGCGCTGGTGGTGACGGCGCCGCTCACGCCGGGAACCAAGGCGGCGATCGGAGAGCGGCAGCTGGGCCTGCTGGCCGACGGCGCGGTGGTGGTGAACGTGTCGCGCGGCCAGGTCGTGGAGGAGGCCGCGCTGCTCGCGGCCCTGGACGCGGGCAAGGTGCGGGGCGTGGCCCTCGACGTATTCGACAAGGAGCCGCTGCCGCCGGACCACCGCTACTGGACGCATCCCAGAGTCCTGGTCCACCCGCACGTCGCAGCGGTGACGCCGCTGTTCTGGGCGCGCCAGCAGGAGCTGGTGCTGGAGAACTGGAAGCGGTATCGGGAGAAGCGGGAGCTGCTGAACGTGGTGGACCCGAGCGCGGGGTATTGAATGGAAAAGATCATCAAGGCGGCGGTGGACCGTGGCGCGTCGGACCTGCACATCAAGGCCGGCGACGTGTTCCGCGCGCGGATCGACGGGAAGCTGGTTCCGCTGACCAAGCAGCGCCTGACGCCCGAGCAGACCAAGGCGATCGCGCTCCAGTTCATCCCCAGCGCCGAAGACAAGGCCAGGATCGACAAGATCCTCGACTACGACTGCTCGTGGGGCGCACCGGGCATCGGGCGCTTCCGCGTGAACATCCTGCGGCAGCGCTCCTCGTTCATGATCGTGATGCGCGTCATCCCGTTCGAGGTGCCGACCTTCGAGCAGCTGAAGCTGCCGCCGGTCCTGGCGACCATCGCGGCGGCGGAGCGGGGGATGATCCTGGTCACCGGCGTGACCGGCAGCGGCAAGAGCTCGACGATGGCGGCGATGATCGACCAGATCAACCGCTCCCAGCAGAAGCACGTCGTCACGCTCGAGAACCCGATCGAGTTCCTGCACCGCGACATCAACTGCTCGATCACGCAGCGCGAGATCGGGACCGACACCGAGACCTTCCGCACCGGGCTCCGCGCGGCCCTGCGCCAGGACCCCGACGTCGTCCTGATCGGCGAGATGCGCGACGCGGAGACGATCGACACGGCGATGAAGGCGGCGGAGACGGGGCACCTCCTGGTCTCCACCCTCCACACCCCGGACGCGACGACGACGATCTCACGCGTCATCGCGATGTTCCCGCCGGAGGAGCAGGACGTCGTGCGCATCCGCATGGCGGACGCGTTGCACGCGGTCATCTCGCAGCGCCTGCTGCGCCGCAAGGACGGGCACGGGCGCGTGGCGGCGCTGGAGGTCATGATCGTCACCTCGACCATCAAGGACCTGATCCTGGACCCCAACCGGACCAGCGAGATCCGGGAGTTCATCGCGGACGGACGCGAGCAGTACGGGATGCAGACCTTCGACCAGCACCTGATGGACCTAGTGTCCCAGGACATCGTCGAGTACGACCACGCGCTGGCGAACTCGTCCAACCCGTCGGACTTCGAGCTGCAGATGAAGACCTTCCGGCGCCGTTCGCGGATGTCGGCCGTGGCGAAGGGACCGGCGGAGGTGCCGGCGGGCGGGGCGCCGGCCGAGCCGCAGTCCCCCGACCGGCCCGCGGGCTTCACGGACGACCTGTCGAGCATGCTGCCGTCGTGAGCGCCCCCGCGCTGCAGGGCGTCATCGTCCCCCTCACGACGCCGTTCGACCCCGAGACGGGCGACGTGGCGCCGGTCGCGCTGCGGCAGCTCGCGCGCGACGCGATCGGCCGCGGGCTCGCCGGAGTGGTGGTGGCGGGCACGACGGGCGAAGGGCCGATGCTCGACGAGGACGAGAAGGTGAGCCTGGTCGAGTGGCTGCGGGAGGCCGTCCCGGAAGACCGCTGGCTCATCGCCGGCACGGGCGCCGAGTCCACGCGCGCGACGGTGCGGCTGTCCGAGCGCGCCGCGGCGGCCGGCGCCGACGCCGTGCTGGTGCGCGCGCCCGCGTACTTCGGCCCCGTGCTGACGCCGCAGGCCCTCACCGACCATTTCCTGCGCGTCGCCGACCGGAGCCCAGTGCCGGTGATCCTGTACAACATGCCGAAGTACACGCACGTGATGCTGCACGACAGCCTGCTCCGGGCTGTGGCGGACCACCCGCAGGTCATCGGTTTCAAGGATTCGAGCGGCGATCTCAAGGTGCTGGCGGGCTACCGGGCCGCCGCGCCGCGGCTCAAGGCGCTGGTAGGCTCCGGGACCCAGTTCTACCCGGCGCTCGAGATGGGCGCGGACGGCGGCGTGCTGGCCGTGGCCTGCTTCGCTGCCGGCACGTGCCAGTCGCTGTTCAGGGCGTTCCGCGCCGACGACCGTCGCGCGGCGGGAGCCGAACAGGAGCGGCTGACGCCGCTGGCGCGCGAGATCGTAGGCGGCCTCGGCGTGCCGGGGATCAAGGCCGCGATGGACCTGGTCGGGCTGCCGGGCGGGCCCGCGCGGGCTCCGCTGGCGCCGCTCGACGCGCGGCAGAAGGGTCGTGTGGGCGAGCTGGTCGCCGCCGCAGGCCTTCGCGCCGCGGCCGCAGCCTGACACCGTGTTCGACTCCCAGACGCACTGCGTCGTCGTCGTCGGCGCCCAGTGGGGCGACGAGGGCAAGGGCAAGGTGGTGGACGCCCTCGCCGAGCGCGCCGATCTGGTGGTGCGCTACCAGGGGGGCGCGAACGCCGGCCACACCGTGGACGCGCCGGGAGGCGAGTTCGTCCTCCACCAGATCCCGGCGGGCATCCTGCATGCGGGGACGCGGTGCGTCATCGGGAACGGGGTGGTCCTGGATCCCGAGACGCTGTTCCACGAGATCGACGCGCTGATCGAGCGCGGGGTCGCGATCGAAGGGCGGCTCGTGGTGAGCGACCGCGCGAACCTGGTCCTCCGCTACCACAAGCTGCTGGACGCCGAGAGCGCGCGGAGCAAGCAGATCGGCACGACCAGCCGCGGCATCGGGCCGGCGTACGAGGACAAGATCGGCCGCCGCGGCGTGCGGGTGGGCGATCTCCGCCACCCTGAGATCGTGGCCAAGCTCGTGCGCGCCGCGTGCGAGCGGACCAACGCGATGCTCGCGGTGGCGGGGTCGGAGAAGCGCTGCACCGTCGAGGAAGTCGAGCGCGTCCTGCGCGAGATCGCCCCGCGGATGCTCCCCTTCATCGGAGACTCGGGCAAGATCGTTTCGACTACGCTCGCGAACGGCGGGAACGTGCTCCTCGAAGGCGCGCAGGGCGCGCTGCTCGACGTGGACCACGGCACCTACCCGTTTGTCACGTCGTCCAGCACCACGGCGGGCGGTGCGTCTACCGGCTCCGGGATCGGCCCCACGGCGATCGACGCAGTCCTCGGCGTGGTGAAGGCGTACACGACGCGCGTGGGCAACGGCCCGCTCCCGACCGAGGCCAGCCCCGAGGAGGCCGAGCGCCTGCGCTCCCTCGGCGACGAGTTCGGCGCGACGACGGGGCGGCCGCGGCGCTGCGGGTGGTTCGACGCGGTCGTGGTGCGCTACGCTGCGCGCGTGAACGGCCTCTCGGGGCTCGCGGTCACCAAGCTCGACATCCTCGACACGCTCGAGAGCATCCCGATCTGCACGCACTACCGGCAGGGCGGCGAGGAGCTCCAGGATTTGCCCGACAACGTCGTCGCCCTGGACTGCGTGCAGCCGGTCTACGACCTGATGCCGGGGTGGCGGAAGAGCACCGCCGACGCGCGGACGCTCGAGGACCTGCCGTTCGCGGCGCGCCGCTACCTCTCGCGCCTCCAGGACCTCGTGGGCACGCAGGTGAAGTACGTCGGCGTCGGCACCAAACGCGAGCAGCTGATCCTCATCCCATGAAGACCGCCGTGCGTGTCGGTGCGGTGCTGGCCGTCGTCGTCCTGGCGCTTCTCGCCGGCGTCACCACCTGGCTCAACCGTTCGATTCCGCCGCTCCGCGGGCAGGAGTCCGCGGCCGGCCTCGGCGCCCCGGTCGAGGTGCTGTGGGACAGCCTCGGCGTGCCGCACATCACCGCCGCGTCGGACTCGGACGCGCTGGAGGCGCTGGGCTACCTGCACGCGCGCGACCGCCTGTGGGAGATGGAGACCCTGCGCCGCGCGGCGGAGGGGCGCCTCGCCGAGATCCTCGGGCCCGCCGCGGTGGACGCCGACCGCTACCTGCGCTCCCTCGACATCCCGTACGCGGCCTTGCGCTGCGAGCGGGCGATGGCGCCGCAGACCAGGGGCCTGGCGATCGCTTACGTCCGCGGGATCAACCGGTGGATCGCGGCGCACTCGCGCCCCCTCGGCCCGGAGTTCCAGTTGCTCCGCTTCACGCCAGAGCCGTGGACCGTCAACCAGCTCTTCGAGGTCGGCCGCCTGATGGCGTGGGACCTCGTCAATGCCGGCGGCGAGCTGGAGCTGGCGCGCGCCGAGGTGAAGCTGGGACCGGAGCGGGTGAAGGAGTTGTTCCCGTCGTACCCCGAGAGCGGCGCGGTCATCCTGCCGAAGGGGAGCGGACACTGGAAGAACGGAGGCACGGGGGCACGGGCGCACGGACGCGCGGCAGCGGCTGCCTCCGTGCCCAGTGCGCTTCTGGCGGCGAAGAACATTCCGGCCATCCCGCCGCTCGCCGCCGAGCTGCTCGACGCGGCATCCATCTCGCGCGCGTCGAACTCGTGGGTGATCGGGCCGGCGCGCACGCGCTCCGGCAAGCCGATCCTCGCCTACGACCCGCACCTGGCGCTGCGCGCGCCGTCGCTGTGGTACCTCGCCGTCGTCGAAAGCCCCGGCTTCCACGTGGCGGGCGCCACCATCCCGGGCCTCCCCGCCATCGTCGCCGGCCACAACCGCCGCATCGCGTGGGGACTCACCAACGTCGGCGTGGACGACGTGGACTACGTCATCGAGCAGCTGTCCGAGGACTTCTCGAAGGTCCTGACGCCGACCGGGTGGGAGGACCTGACGGTGGTGCGCGACTCGATCCGGGTCCGCGGCAAGCCCGCCGTGCCGTTCACCCTGCGCCGCGGGCCGCACGGGCCCCTGATCGGGCCGGCGCCGGGCAGCGATCCGCTCGCCGCTCTGGCGATGCGCTGGAACGCGCTCGATCCCAGCGACGAGCTGACTGTGCTGCTCGGCGTGGACCGCGCCGGCAACTGGACGGAGTTCCGCGCCGCGCTCTCGGGCGCCAAGGCGCCGGAGCAGAACTGGATCTACGCCGACGTGGACGGGAACATCGGCTATCAGATGACCGGCGCCGTGCCGGTACGGCGCTCGGGGAACGGCCTCCTGCCGACGCCGGGCTGGACGGACGAGGGGAAGTGGGAGCGCTACCTCGACTTCGAGGAGCTGCCGTGGGCGTTGAACCCGCCGGAGGGCTTCATCGTCACGGCGAACAACCGCGTCATCGGCCCCGAGTACCCGTACCTCATCACGGCCAACTGGGGGTTCCCGTACCGGGCCGAACGCATCCGCGAGCTGATCCTCGGGGACGGCGGGGGCGGGAAGTTCACCGTGGACGATGTGCGGCGGATGCAGATGGATACGGTGGACGCTTTCGCGCGCTGGGCCAAGGAGATCGCGGCGAAGGCGGCGGGGGACGTGGGCCGGCCCGACGTGGCCAGCAAGATGCACGAGTGGAGCGGGGTGATGGGCGCCGACCGGACCGAGCCGAGCATCTTCTGGGCCTGGTACCGCGCGCTCCAGCGCCTGACGTTCGAGGACGAGCTGCCGAGCGGCTACGCGCCGTCGAGCCCGTTCCACCGCTGGCTCAGGACTGGGACGAGCCCGTGGTTCGATGACGTCCATACGCCGCAGAAGGAGGACCTGCCGCAGCTCGCCGCCCGCGCGATGCGCGAGGCCCTGCCGATCGCCGAAGGGAAGCGGTGGGGCACGCAGCACCAGACGCTCTCGGCGCACATGCTCGGCGGCCAGCGCCTCCTCGACTTCGTGCTCGGCCTCAACATCGGACCCACGCCGCGCGCGGGATCGCTCTACACCGTGGACGTGGCCGACTTCACGGCGCGCCGGCCACCCTACCTGAACACGCACGCCGCCTCGTTCCGTCAGGTCGTGGACCTGGCTGACATCGAGCACGGCGCGATGATCATCACGACCGGGGAGTCGGGGAACTCGCTGAGCCGGCGCTATCGGGACCAGGTGGGTCGCTGGATGCACGGCGAGCTGTGGACGGTGCCGCTGGAGAAGGCCGACGTGCGCGCCATCGGCACGCTCACGCTCATGCCGCAGAACTGAGCTAGGTAGCGACCCGTTCCGCAGTGCGCTCCACCAGCTGCGTCTCCACCAGGCGGCGATAGACCACCGAGCTTTCAAGCAGATCCGCGTGCCGTCCTTCGGCCACGATGCGGCCGCCGTCGAGGACGGCGACGTGATCGGCCGTGAGGACGGTGCTGAGCCGGTGGGCGATGATCAGGGTGATGCCGTTGGGCCGCCGCTCGCGCAGGCTCTCCGTGATGGACCGCTCCGCGGCGGCGTCGAGCGCGCTGGTCGCCTCATCGAGGACGAGGATCTGCGGGCCAGCCACGAGAGCGCGCGCCAGCGCGAGGCGCTGCCGCTGTCCCGCCGAGAGCTTCCCGCCGCGGGTGCCTACTCGGGTCGCGTAGCGGTCGGGTAGGGAACCGACGACCTCGTCGAGCCGGGCGACCCGTGCCGCCTCGGAAACCGCGTTCGGCGGTACGTCGCGCCCCAAAGTGATGTTCCATTCGACCGACTCGTCGAAGACGAAGCAGTCCTCGAAAACCACTCCCAGGCTCCGCGCCAACGACGCGCGCGTCACGCGATCCAGCGGCACGCCGTCCAGGAGGATCCGGCCTGCCTGCGGCTCGCGCAGGCGGACGAGGATCTGAGCGAGCGTGCTTTTGCCGGCCCCGCTGGCGCCGACCACGGCGACCGCCTCGCCGCGCTGCAGCTCGAGATCGAGTCCGTGGAGGACTCGCTCGCCATCGGGATATCGGTATTGGGCCTGCTCCACCGTAATCCGGGAGACCGGCGCGCCCAGTGTTTCGGTACCATCGGAAGCGCGCGACGCGCGCTCGCCCAGGAACGCGAAGACGTTGAGCGCGGCACCTTCCTGCTCGGCCAAGACCGATGACGCGTCCGAGATGCCGCCGAACTGGGTCTGGAGCCGGTGCAGGACGAAGACGAAAGCGAGGACGAGTGGGAGGTGCGCGAACAGCTGCGCGCGCCAGGCGGCGAGCGCGATCAGCAGGGCGCCAAGGAGCGACAGGGTGTAGATCGCCTGGGTCAGGGGCCCGACCGCGCTGCGCCAGCGGTACAGCCCCATCGCCTCACGGTACAGGCCCTCGTTGACGCGCCGGTGGAGCGCCAGGCGCTGACGGCCTACGTCGTAGGCCTGGATCACGTGGAGGCCCGCGGCGTCGTCGAGCACCAGCCGGCTCGAGTCCTCCTCCGCCCGTACGAGACGCACCGAGTGCTCGCGAATCCGTCGGCGCGCGTGCAGGGTGACGGCGCCGGCGATTGCGCCGAGTGCGGCTGCCGCCAGGCTGAACCGCCACGACATCGCCACCAGCGCCACGCCGTACACCGCCAGCAGGAGGACGGCGTTGAGCAGCCCGACGAGCGCCGCGATCCCAGTCAGCACTCGCTCCGTCTGCATGGAGAACAGGTTGACGAGGCGTCCTGCGCCGAAGCCCGACAGGTCGGCATAGCGGGACGCATAGAACGTCTTGGCCAGCGATTCGCGGAGGCGGAGCAGGACGCGCAGCTGGAGCCGCGCCGACAGAACGCCGTTGACGTAGCCAGCCGCGGCGCGCAGGAGCAGCAGGGCGCCGATGGCGACGACGATGAGCTGGAGCCGCCGAGCCGACTCCCCGTTGAACGAGGAGAGGAACGGCACGAGCATCGTGACGGAGGCCCCCTCGAGGAGGCCCAGCGCCAGCGAGGTGATGGCGACGGTCGCCGCCGCCCGTTCGAAACCTCGGAGCGATGAGAGGACTTCGCGAACCTCGTGCCACCACGAGGTCATACCCTGCGGCGGTCCTATCACGAGAGGTCGGCCAGCACGGCCTCACAAACCGCGGGGAGCACTGTCAGGCGTCGTTGGTAGCGCAGGCGTTTGACTGGCACCGCGGCCACCAGTCGGCTAGCGAACGCGAACTGGTTTGCGAGCCGGTCCCGGTCCGCCACGATCGTGTTGAACGTATTCCGGATCACCTCGAGAAACGCGTCCCTGCCGGAGAGCCGCTCCACCTCGATGGGCGCCGCCGGGCGGCGAAAGGCGGGCGAGGGCGCCGAAAGGACGTAGAGCGCCCGGAGGGGCACTCGGCGACGGCACACCTGCTTGCCTGCGAGGGGCAGAATCTGCTTGGAAGTGCGTCTGTTGAGTGGTGTGCCGCCTTGCTCGACGCCCAGCACGCGGCGCGAGACGGAGGGGAAGAGTTTGAGTCTGGGCATCCCCGGGTGAACCGCATAGCCAGAGGCCATCGGCTCGAGCGCCATCAGATCGTCCGTGAGGATCGGGTACCCCAGGCGCAGAAACGCCGCTCCCAAGGTGGACTTGCCGTACCCGCAGTCCCCGAGAAACGCGATTGCCTCTCCGTTGATGACGACCACCGTCCCATGCAGCGGCTCCACGCCGAATGCGAGGAGCGAGAACGACAGCACCTGGCCGAGGAGGTACGTGCAGAAGGACTCCGCTGTGGCTCGCTTGAGCCGATGGTACCTGATGCGGTGGCCGTCTGCAGACACCACGAACTCGAAGAGATCTTCCCACCGGAGGTAGGTCGAACCATCCGGCAGGCGACGGTGGCGGAACCACTCCCGAGGTGCGGGAGGGTGGCGCCGCCGCAGGGCGTCAAACGCCCTGGGGGCACCGGAAGCGAAGCGCACGTCCACCGGGCCTGGGGCGCGGGCACGCGGACACTGCAACTCCAGCCCGCTCCCGACCGCGAGGCCGTAGAGCCTGTAGGAACCGGACGGCCGGTTCAAGGAGTCGATGTGGTCTTGGTCTTCGGGACGCCCATCCCGTCGCCTCTGTTACCCTTCTTCGCCGCCGTAAGCGATCGGAGATTGCCGTGCACCTTCAGCGCGGGAGTTCGGTAGGGCTTCTTCGACCCGCGCCCGGGCTGTGTCCGCTTCGGCTGCTTCTTCATGGAGCCTCTCCTGAACGAGGGATCGGGAGCACCTCAGCTTGGAGCGCCGCGCGCTCCGCTCAAGAATACTCGCAGCCACGACTCCAGGCCAAACAGGTCGGTGATTTCCCAGCTGTCGAGGGCGTCGGTCCTCGGGACATGGGGGTCCACCCGCATGATCTTGTCGGCCACTGCACGCGCCTGCAGGTAGCCCAGCTCGACCGCAAGGGAGCGCGGCCACAGGCAGCTGGCCATGTGATCGAGGTCCCGGTCCACGCTGGTGTTGACCAGGTCCGTGAAATCCCCCTTCGAGGTACGCGCGCGGATGGCCTCAGGCAGGACCCCGCGCATGGCTTCGCGGAGCAGCCCGCGAGGTACGCCACCCCGGTTCTGCACTTGACCGGGAATGGCGATGAGAAATCCGACCAGGTCACGGTCGAGGTAAGGAAGCGCCATTTCGAGCCCGTGCATGGCGGCCGCTTTGTTCTCCCACTCCATGCAGTGCACGTGATACTTAGACCGTGCTTCCAGATAGAGCGCCTTGGCCTGAACACTGTGAAACCCCCGCGCCAGGCTCGCCCGGCTGCTGGCAAGCCGCAGGGTGCGACGCTGAAACCCGGCCGAAAACCACGGCTTCGGCCGCTCAGCACGCATAAGTCGACGGCGAATCCACTTGAGCGGTGGAACGAGTATCTCCGGCACGTGCTCGCGCACCAGGTCCATGACGAACTGCCGGCGGAACACGCGGGTCTCTCCCGCGCCCCAGCGCTGGTACTCGGAGAGGTGCCGACCTATGTCCCGCAGCGCGAAACGCCGAGCCAGGTCGACAAGGTACCCGGAGGAGAACAGCAGCTGGTCGCCCCAGTGCCCGGTGATCAGTACCCGGGCTCCGCGCTCGTGGACCAACTGGTGCAAAGCTCGGTTCACGCCCCACAGGCTGTCGAGAATCGGTGCTTCCACCTGCCAGATCTGCTGCTCGGCACCCACCGCCACACTCAGCAAGGAGTCCGTCGGGACTTGCTCGATCGCCACGCCGTACAGGCGCTCGATCGCCGACAGGTAACCGCGCTCATCCGCCGGCCCGTCCTCGGGCCCCTGAAAAGTGGCGCCGATCAGCGACGGAGCGGTCGCGCCGGCGTGGCGGCGTTGCTGCTCGGCCTGGCAGAAGATCGATGAGGAGTCCAGCCCCCCGCTGACCGAGACCGCCACCGGATAGGCCGAGCGAATACGTCGCGCCACGGCCTGGTCAAACCGCTCGCGGAACGCCTCGACGTATTCCTCGAAGCTGCCCAGGTGCAGTGGGCGGCCGATCTCGAAGTCCCAATAGCGCCGGGCCATCAACCGCTCGGGGGTCACGACGACGAGGTGCGCCGGGACGACCGCGGAGATGCCAGCGAAGCAGGTGATGTCCTGGCGGTCCACCGGCCGCGAATCGGGGAGCATGTAGTCGGCGAGGCCCTCGTCGTCAGGGCGCGCCGGTATCTGAGGATGCGCGAGCAGCGCCTTGATCTCGGAGGCAAACGCGAAGAAGTGCTCGCTCTTGTGGTAGTAGAGCGGGCGGATGCCGATGGCATCTCGGACGAGCAGCAGCCGCGGCTGGCGCGGATCGAATACGGCCAGCGCGAAGTCGCCGTTCAGACGTTCGGCGAATCCCTCGCCCCAGGTCTCGTAGGCCGCGAGCACGCACGCCGCGTCGCTGGTCGACGCGGGCAGGCGCAGCGCGCTCAGCAGCTCGTCGCGATTGTCGAGCCGGCCGTCCATCACGAGCATCGCGCCCGAGCGGCCGACCAGCGGCTGCGCCTCGCCCTTCTCCTCCCCGGTCACCCACAGATGCTGCCGCGCGAAAGCAGCCGGGCCGGCCACGCGCCGGCCCTCGCCGTCGGGTCCGCGGTGGCGCAGAGTGGCACTCATGCGGGCAAGCAGCACATCGTCCACCGGCCGCCCATCGAGACTGAAGACGCCGACGATCCCGCTCACATTAGTATATTAGGCTGGTTGCCTCGACTGGTGAACCAAGAGCCCCAATGACCCCACGCCGGATCCCGGAGTCGGCCACTGTCCTCGCGGCCGGGGACCTGCTCGCCAGCGCCTTCGGTGCCGAGCTGGTGATCCTGAGCCTCAAGGACGGCGTCTACTACGGCCTGGAGGACGTCGGGGCGCGCATCTGGGGCCTGCTGCAGCGGCCGATCACCGTCTCGGCCATCCGCGATGCCCTGGTCGCCGAGTACGACGTCGAGCCGGAACGGTGCGGGCGCGACCTCGCAGCCCTGCTCCAGGACCTGGCCGCCCGCGGCCTGATCGAGGTGCGGGAGCGCGGTGACGACGTCGTGGCGTAGGCTGCTCGCGCTCGGTGCCGCCGACCGCCGCCTCCTCGTGGAAACAGCGCTGGCCATCCTGCGGGCGCGCCTCGAGCTCCGGCTGGTCCCCTTCGCGGTGCTGCGGCAGCGTATGGATGAGGCCCGTCCATCGCGGCGCGCCGCCCCCCAGGACCTGGATCGTGTGGCGTGGGCGGTCGCGGCCGTCGCGCGGCGGCTCCCGGGGATGACCTGTCTCGTGCAGAGCCTCGCCGCACTCGCCTTGCTCCGCCGGCGCGGGTACCGGCCCGAGCTCCACATCGGCGTTCGCGGGCGCGGGAGCGGCGCTGCCGTGCCCCTCGACGCCCACGCGTGGGTCGAATGCGACGGCCGCGTCGTGGCTGGAGAGGTGGACGACCTGGCCGCGTACGGCCGGCTCCAACCTGTCGGCCCGCCTGCCACCGCCGCGCCAGGCAGCTCGTGACTCAGCTCGTCGCCGCGCCCCTGGCCGACGGCCTCGCGGCGCTGCTCCGCGGAGAGAGCGTATCCTGGGCCGCGCTCGACGTGGAGCCGGGCGCCTTCCTCACGGTGTGCGTCGAGGAGGACCTCGCCGGCCTCGTGCATCGGCAGCTGGCCGGGCGCCCGTCCGCCGACTGGCCGCCGAGCGTGCGCGAGGAGCTGGAGCGCGAGGCCCGGGCGGAAGTGATGCGCGAAGCGCTCCGCCGCCGCGAGCTGATGGCCGTCCTGGACGCGCTCGCCGCCCAAGGCATCCGGCCGATCCTGCTCAAGGGCGCGCCGCTCGCCTACACCGTGTACGAGGAGCCGGGCCTGAGGCCGCGCGGCGACACCGATCTGCTGATCCGGCGCGAAGAGCGCGAGGACGTGCGGCGTGTGATGAGCACTCTCGGCTACGGGGCCACGAACTACTCCGACGGCGAGTTCCTGTTCCACCAGTTCGAGATGGCGAAGGACGACACGTTCGGCGTCAGCCACGCCCTGGATTTCCATTGGAAGATCAGCACCGAGTCGGTCTTCGCCGACCTGCTCGACTACGAGGAGCTCGCCGGCGAATCGGTGAGCGTCCCCGCGCTCGGCCCTCAGGCGCGCGGTGCGAAGCCGGTGCACGCGCTCCTGCTGGCCTGCGTCCATCCGGCGATGCACCACCGCAGCCTCGAGCGCCTGATCTGGCTTTACGACATCCACCTGCTCGCCTCGCGGCTCTCGTCTGTCGAGTTCGACGGCTTCGCCTGTCTCGCCGTGCGCAAAGGCGTGGCGGCGATCTGCCTGCGTGAGCTGGAGCTGGCGCGCGCGCGGCTCGGCACCGGTGTGCCGGCGGACGTGGTGAGAACCCTGGCCGCGGCGGGCAGCGAGCCGTCGGCGGCGTACCTCGAGCCCGAGCGGCGGTGGAGCGACGAGCTGGTGTCGAACGTGCGAGGCCTGCAGCGCTGGAGCGACCGGCTCAGGTTGCTGAGGGAGGTGGCGTTCCCGGCGCCGCGCTACATGCTCCGCGCGTACCGGCTCGATGGGGTCGCCGCCGCAGGAGCCCTGCTGCCCGCCCTGTACGTGCACCGCGGCCTGCGGGGCATCTGGAAGGTGCTGCGGAAACGCAAGTAGGGATCAGATGATGTTGGCGAGCCGTTCGCGCGCCCGCGCGAGCAGGCCGCGGCCGCTGCGCGAGTCCTTGCCGTAGTAGTAGTAGTAGTACCGGTCGCGCGTCTTCTCCACGCCGTTCAGGACCGCGCCGGCGACGCGGGCCTGCACCCGCCGGAACCCCTCCACGGCCCGCTGCGCCGCCGATTCATCGGTCTCCCCCACCCGGATCACCAGGATCACCGCGTCGGCGTTCGTGCCGAGGACCGTCGCGTCGGTCACCGCCAGCGCGGGCGGCGTGTCGAAGATGATCGTGTCGTACTGGGAGCGCAGCTCGCCGAGCAGGCGGTGCATCGCCTCCGAGCCGAGGAGCTCCGACGGGTTGGGCGGCAGCGCGCCACCGGGCAGGACGTCGAGGCCCTTGATCACGTTGGGCCGGATCGCCTCGCGCGCCGCGGAAGTGCCGATCAGGATGTCGGTCAGGCCCGGCTCCTGCACCAGGTTGAAGGCGCGGTGCACGAGCGGGCGCCGCAGGTCGGCGTCCACCAGCAGCGTGTGCGATCCCTGCTGGGCGAGCGTGATCGCCAGGTTGGCCGCCGTGGTGCTCTTGCCCTCGCCGGGGCCCGCGCTGGTAATGCAGATGAGCTGCAGCGCCCGGTGTTCCGCGCTCACGAACGTGACGTTGGTTCGGAGCGTGCGGTACGCCTCGCTGGTCGGATCGTCGGGTGCGGTGCTCGTGATGAGCGCGATCCCGTGGCGCCGCCCGGGGTGGACGTGGCGCGTGCCGCGCGGATCGATCGGGATCAGCCCGAGCACCGGGATCTTCAGCGCGCGCTCGACATCGCTCGCAGTCTTGATCGTCTGATCCAGGTACTCGAGGAAGAAGGCGATCACGATCCCGAGGAACAGCCCCACCAGGAGCCCCACGACCACCCGCTGGCGCGTCGTGATGCCGATCCGCGACCCGACGGTCGCCGTCTCCACGACCTGGATGTACGGCGCGATCGTCGCCGACGCGAGCTGTGCGGACTGCAACTGCGTCATCAGGTAGCGATAGGTGTCGTTGAAGAGGCTGGCGTCCAGCTGCAGCTTGCCGATCTGCGTCTCCTTGCCGGGGAACTGCGCCAGCCGCGCGCGCAGGTCCCGGACCCGCCCGTCCAGACCCTCGATGTTGGCGCGGATCCCCTCCGCCGTGGCCTGCGACTCCTGCCGCAGCGCCCGCCCCGCCTGCTGGATGCGCTGGTCGAGCGCCTGCACGCTGGGGTTGTCTTCCCGGAGGCCCAGCGTGCCGGCCGTGATGCTGCGGCGGTCGTCGTACAGCTTCAGCAGGTTCTGCAGCTGGAAGGCGATCGCCGTGTTCGCGCTCATGTTCGGGATCGCGGCGAGGCGGTTGAGCGTCTCCACGGTGACGCCGTGCGTGGTGTCCGAGCCGAGGATCCCCTGCAGCAGCGCGAGGTTCTCCCGCTGCTGCTGCCGCTCGTGGTCGAGCGTCTGCACCGAGTTGAGCAGGGCCTGCTCCTCGGCGCTGATGTCCACCGTCCCCTGCGCTTCCTTGTAGCGCTGCAGCGCGGTGAGCGCGGTCTGGTAGTTCGACGACGCCTCCGCGAGCTGGGCCCGGAGGTACGCTTCCCGCTGGGCCGAGAGCTCCCGCAGGCGCTGCACGCCGCTCTGGCTGAGCGCGCTGATCGCGGCGTTCAGGATATCCGGGGCGAGCGACGGGTCCGTCCCCTGGTACCAGGCGTTGACGACCGTGGTGGCCGGATGGACGCTGAACCCCAGCCCGCCCCGCACGTCGTTCCCTGCAACCACCCGCGGCACCACCACGAACCGCTCCGTGCGTTCGCCTGCGGAGGGGCGCACCGTGAAGCTGAGCCCGTGCACCGTGTCCCGCACCGGCACGGAGTAGCTCGCCGCCGCAATCAGTCTCCCATGGCCGTCACGCAGCTCGTAGCCCGCCGGTCCGCTGAGCCGCAGCGTGAAGGTGTCGCGGGGCAGGGCGTTGCCGACGTGCACGTCGTCGAAGATGTCTCCGCGCGCGGTCCGCGCGTCGAGCAGCCGGAGTTGGAGGCCGAGCGAGTCCACGACCTGCAGGGCCAGGTTCTGCGTCTGCAGGATCAGCGCCTCGGAGAGCACCGGGTCGGTCTGGAGCTCCAGCTCGTTGACGTTCGGCTCGTCCGGGCGCATCGCCCCGGTCTTCTTCGAGCCGATCTGGAACGAGGCGTCCGACCGGTAGAACGTCGTTGCCCGCGTGGCCGAGTTGTAGGCCGCGCCCACGACGACCACCGCCGCGATGCCGATGACCTTCCAGTGCATCCCCAGCACGTGCAGGATGTCGCGCAGGTGCAGCTGCCGCTCACCGCCCAGGATCGCGTCCCGTCCGGGTTCCAGACTGCTCACGAGCTCCGCCTAGCAGCGAATCGCCACATAACACCTCTGCCGCCCGATAGTGGCAAGATCCATTCCGATCGACTGCCGCCGTCGCGATTCTGTGTAAGACGTTGAGAAGTAACGGCTTGCGATGCTTTCAGGGCGGCGTGCTGGCGGTCTCTGACTGCGTGGAGTCTGATGTCAATCGCAACACCCGGCGCCCGGGCTGCAGGCGGTGAGAAGAGTCCCCTCGAGGAGGTCAATCCGGCTTCGAGGGCGTGGCGTCCGGCTGGGCGACCGAGAGGGGAGGTCGCATTCATCCGAGCGCGGAAGATAGGAAACTGTGCCGGAATGCACAACCATCTGGCGGACCTTCGGTTACGCCATTCGTGAGTCCGCGCTGGGCGAGGGAGCCAAGACGTCGGGCGCCTGCGGCACTGTGCGCAGCGCCGTGCTTGCTCGTGCTGGCGGGGTGCCGCTAATTTCCGGCGCCCACGCAACTTCCACTTCGCGTTCAGCAGGGGTCATGGCGGACAACGACCGGATGGAGAAGCTGGTGTCGCTCGCGAAGCGGCGCGGCTTCGTCTTTCAGTCCTCGGAGATCTACGGCGGGCTCGGGTCGGTCTGGGACTACGGCCCCCTGGGCGTCGAGCTCAAGCGCAACGTCAAGGATCGCTGGTGGCGCGCGATGGTGCACGCCCGCGACGACATCGAGGGGCTCGATGCCGGGATCCTGATGGCCGCCAAGGTGTGGGAGGCGTCGGGGCACGTCGCCGGCTTCACCGATCCGCTGGTGGACTGTAAGCAGTGCAAGCAGCGGTTCCGGGGCGACGATTCGCGGATCAAAGGGACGCCGGGGCAGCCCGACGCGCAGTGTCCGGTGTGCGGCACGCGGGGGTCGCTGACGGCGCCGCGGCTGTTCAACCTGATGTTCAAGACGTTCATGGGTCCCGTGGAGGAGGACGCGGCGGTCGTCTACCTGAGGCCGGAGACGGCGCAGGGGATCTACGTCAACTACCTCAACGTGCTCCAGGGCTCGCGCCAGAAGATCCCGTTCGGCATCGCGCAGATCGGGAAGGCGTTCCGCAACGAGATCACGCCGGGGAACTTCATCTTCCGCACCCGTGAGTTCGAGCAGATGGAGATGCAGTTCTTCGTGCGGCCGGGGACCGACGAGGAGTGGTTCGAGTTCTGGCGCGCCGAGCGGATGCAGTGGCACCTGGGGCTCGGACTCAAGGCGGAGCGCCTGCGCTTCCACAAGCACGAGCAGCAGGAGCTGGCCCACTACGCCAAGGCGGCCTACGACATCGAGTACGAGTTCCCGTTCGGCTGGAACGAGTTCGAGGGGATCCACAACCGGACCGACTTCGACCTGACGCGGCACCAGCAGGCGTCGGGGAAGAAGCTGGAGTACTTCGATCAGGAGCGGCAGGAGCGCTACATCCCCTACATCGTGGAGACGTCGGTCGGCGCCGACCGGACGGCGCTGGCGCTGCTGTGCGACGCGTACGGGGAGGAGCAGGTCGAGGGCGAGACGCGGGTGGTGCTGCGTCTCAAGCCGGCGCTTGCGCCGATCAAGGCGGCGGTGCTGCCGTTGGTCAAGAAGGACGGGATGCCGGAGATCGCCCACCGCATTTACGACGAGCTGCGGGGCCGGTTCACGGCGTTCTACGACGACGGCGGCTCGATCGGGCGCCGGTACCGGCGGCAGGACGAGGCCGGCACGCCGTTCGCCATCACGGTGGACGGCCAGACGACGCAGGACGGCACGGTCACGGTGCGGCACCGGGACACGCTGGCGCAGGACCGTGTGGACGCCGCGCAGCTCGTGGCCTGGCTCGGCGAGCGCCTCGCGACGTGACGCCGGAAGCTCTCCGCACGCGCGGCGAGCGGATGTGCGAGGAGCTCGGCCGCGAGAGCTACCGGACCGGCGCCGGTCTCGACGCGGAATCGCATTTCGCCGAGATCTTCGCCCGCTATCCCGATCTGACCGACCACGAGGCCGTCGAGGCCGCCCGCGGCCACCCCGCGCTCCTCGAGTGGGTGGTGGACAACCACGTCGGGCGCGCGGTCGCCGCGCTCGACGACCGGCTGCACGCGTGGGAGAGCGGCGCGGTTGTGGCCGTGGACGGCGGCGAAACGATTCCCTACCAGCGCTCCGCGATCGAGATTGCGAACGAGCCGCGCCGCCAGCGCCGCCTCGTGATCGATGCGGCGCGCCGCGCGATCCTCGGCGAGCCGGCGGCCATCCGGCGCGAGCGTCTGGAACGAGAGCGCGAGCTGCTGGCCGCGCTCGGGCTCGGGGACCCGGTCGTCGCGCGCTCGGCGCTCTCGGGGATCGCGCTGCCCGCGCTGGCCGAGGCGTGCGGCCGCTTCCTCGCCGCGACGGCGGACCTGTACCGGGACGCGCTGCGCGAGGCGCTCCGCGAGACGGACATCCCGCCGCGGGACGCCGAGCGCAGCGACGCCGCCTGGCTGTTCCGCGGCGCTGGGTTCGACGACTGCTTCCCCGGCCCGGCACTGGTGTCGACCGCGCGGCGCCAGCTCGGCGAGCTGGGCCTCGACGCGACGGCGGGCGGCCGGATCCGCTACGACACCGAGGACCGCGCGCTGAAGCGGGCCCGCGCGTTCTGCGCCCCCGTCCGCATTCCCGCCGAGGTCTACCTCGTGATCCGCCCGTACGGCGGCCACACCGACTACCGGGCCTTCTGGCACGAGCTGGGACACGCGCAGCACTTCGGCAACGTCGCCGAGGCGCTGCCGTTCGAGCACCGCTGGCTCGGGGACAACTCGGTCACCGAGGGCTTCGCGATGCTGTTCGAGCACATGGTGCTCGCGGCGCCGTGGCTGGCGCGCTACGCGGGCCTGCGGGGCGAGCGGGGGCACGCCTTCGCCCGCGCGCAGGCGTTCGCGCATCTGGCGATGCTGCGGCGCTACGCGGCGAAGCTGCGCTACGAGCTGGAGCTGCAGCGCTCGCCCACCGTGAGCGCCGGCGCGGAGGCGTACGCGCCGCTGCTCACCGAGGCGACCGGCTTCCGCTACGCGAGCGAGGACGCGCTGCTGGACCTGGACGACGGCTTCTACGTCGCGCGGTACCTGCGGGCCTGGCAGCTCGAGGCGCTGCTCGCCTCCCACCTCACCGAGCGCCACGACGTGGACTGGTTCCGCAATCCCCGTTGCGGCCCCGCGCTGCTGGAGCTGTTCGCGCCCGGCCAGCGCGACGACGCGGCGACGCTGGCGGAGCAGGTGCTGGCGCGCTCCCTCGACTTTGCCCTGCTGATCGCTCGCGTCGAGGCGGCGCTGGGGTAGGATGCGCCGACACGACTTTGAGGCGATGGTGCGCGAGATGGTCCGCGAGCTCCCGCCGGAGTACCTCGAGGGGATCGCCGGCGTCGCCGTGACGGCGAAGACCGTTCCGCATCCCGTCCGCGCCGACATCTATACGCTCGGCGAGTGCGTGCCCCACACCTTCGGCACCCCCGACGACGGGGGGCCGGGCCTCCGCTCCACGGTCTACCTCCACTACGGGTCGTTTGCCGCCTTGGCGGAAGACGAGGCAGGCTTCAACTGGCGTGAGGAGGCGTGGGAGACGCTGACGCACGAGGTGCGGCACCACCTCGAGTGGCGCGCCCACGCCGCCGAGCTGGAGGCGTTCGACGACGCGGTGGAGGCGAATTACGCGCGCGGGGACGGCGACCCATTCCCGCCGCTCTTCTTCCTCGACGGCGAGCACGTCGCGCCGCGCGTGACCAAGGTGGAGGACGACGTGTTCATCGACGTGCCGCTCGGAAGCCGCGCCTGGCGGCGCGCTGCGGGCGGTCCGCTGCCGTTCACTTGGCACGGCCGCGAGTACACCCTCAAGCTCCCCGGGCGCCTGCCGGACGTGCTCTTCGTGACGGTGCAGGGAGTCATTCCCGAGCCGACCGGCGACCTGGTGGTCGTGGTGCGGCGGAAGGCCGGGGTGAAGGACGTGTTCCGGAAGCCGAGCGTGGAAAGCCTCGAGTCGGGGGTCGAGGGATGAGTGACGCTCCCCCTCGACACCCGACTCTTACCGCACCGTCACTTGGACGACTCGACCTTCACGGTGATCTGTCGGGGCTTCGCCTTCTCGACCTTGGGGAGGCGGACCGTCAGCACGCCCAGGTCGTAGCTGGCCTGGATGTGATCGGCGTCCACGGTCGACGGGACCGTGAAGGAGCGCTCGAACATGCCGTAGCTGCGCTCGTAGCGATGCACGTGTTCGGTGTTCTCCTCGGCGGTCTGCCGCTTCTCGCCACGGATCGTGAGGACGCTGTTCTCGAGCGAGATCCTGACGTCCTCGGCTTTCACGCCCGGCAGCTCGACCATGATCTGGACCGCGTCCCTGTCCTCCAGCACGTCCACCGGCGGCACCCATCCCGTGAGCGCGCCGTTGTCGTTCTGGGCGCTCGGCCACCCCTGGAACGCCTCGTCAAGCAGGCGACCCAGGCGGCGCTGTAGGGTCTGGACATCGGACAGCACCGGGCTGTTGAAGCGGGTGATGGACAGCATGGTGCACCCTCCTTGGGTGTGACGTAGTTTCCTTGTACCCGGCTTGCCGGCCCCAGCGGCCGGCCTCCGCCGGCGCCAAAAAGCAAGCGATGTGCCCGTGATCGGGACCGTTCTCTAGCCAGAGCGGCCGACGGATCGGTCATTGTTGCGGAGCGGTTTGTCAGCGCGGCAGACGGCGCGCCTGGGCGTGTGGTGCGCCCAAACCTGGAGGGCGGGAGCGCGGGATGATCCACGAAATGACGACGTCGCTCGCGGCGGAGGAGGTGCTCCGGCGCGCCAAGGAGTTCTTCACCCAGCGGGTGCCCGCCACCGGGTGCTTCGTGGAGCGGGAGAGCCCGCGCCACCTGGTGCTGCGGGGCCAGGGGGGCGAGGAGATCGTGATCGCGGTGTTCCCGGGCGAGTCGGGCTGCGCGGTGCGCGGCTCCACGCTGCTGTTCGACCAGCAGGTCGGGCGGTTCTTCGCGGCCCTTCCCGAGGCCGCGTCACAGTCGGCGGCGCCTCCCGATGGGGGCGAGGGACGTGCGGGCGGCGCGAAGAAAGCCAACGTCGCAGGGGCAGCCTCCTCCGGCGCGGCGGCGCCGTGACCGCGATGGCCGCAGGAGCGATGCGCGTGCGCGTCACCGTGGCGGACGCGTGGGAGACGGTCGCCCTCGAGGCGACTGCGGGCGAGAGCGCCGCGTCGCTCAAGGCGCGGGCGCTGGCGTCGGCGCACATCGACGCGTCCCGGGCGGCGGGCTACGCGCTGAAGGTCGGCGGCGCCCTGGTGCGGGACGAGTCGAAGCCGCTCGCCGGGCTCGGCGTCCGGAACGGCACGTCCCTGGTGGTGATCTCCGGCCGGCGGCGCCCGGTCCGATGAGACGCCACTCTGGCCGGGTCCTGTACGGCCTCGCGTTCGTCGTGCTGCTGGGCGACGGCGTGGCGGCGATCTGGCTCGGGCAGGTGGGTGGGCGCGCGGCGCTGATGGTGCTCGGCGCGTGTCTGGTGGTGGGCTCGCTGGGGCTCGGCGCCCTGTATCGGCGCTGGCAGGCGGCGCTGGACGAGGTGGACCTTGCGCGGCGCGCACTGCGCGAGGAGGTCGAGGCGTTGCGGCGGGTGGTCTCCCAGGGCGGGGACAGCGGCGGTGCGGGCGGCGCGAAGACCTCTCCGCGGCCCGACGACAGCCTCCTCCGGCGTGCCGTCCACGACGTCCCCCCGGGTCCGCGCTGATGCTCCAGCTGGCCACCCACCCGGCGTGCCGGGCGCACCGGAACGGGCCGTGGCACCCGGAGTCACCGGAGCGGCTTGGGCCGCTCCTCGCGCGGCTCGAGTCCGAGCTGGTCGCCCGCGGCGCTGCGGCGTGGCGCGAGGCCCCGCTGGCGGAGCCGGAGGACGTTTTGCGTGTGCACACGGCGGAGCACCTGCGGCACCTGGAGGCGCTGGATCGCAGCGGCGGCGGCGTGCTCGACCCGGACACGGCGATGGGGCCGGATTCGCTCGCGGCCGCGCTGCGCGCCTCGGGGGCCGCGATCGCCGGCGTCGAGCAGGCGATGGCGGGAGCGGGCCCGGTCTTCTGCCCGGTGCGCCCGCCGGGGCACCACGCCACGCCCTCGCGCGCGATGGGCTTCTGTCTCCTGAACCACGTGGCGATTGCGGCGCGGGTGGGACTGGACCGGTTCGACGCCGCCCGCGTGCTCATCGTGGACTGGGATGTGCATCACGGGAACGGCACGGCCGACGCCTTCCGCATGGAGCCGCGCGTGCGGTACGTCTCCCTGCACCAGTGGCCGTACTATCCCGGCACAGGCGCCGAGGACGACGTCGGCGTGGGGAACCTCTTCCACGTGCCGCGGCCCCCCGGTCTGCCGCGGGAGCGCTACGTCGCGGACCTGCTGGCGGCCGTGGACCGCTCGCTCGCCGGCTTCGCGCCGGACGTGGTCCTTTTCTCCGCGGGCTTCGACGCGCTGGCCGGGGACCCGCTCGGGGGCTTCACGCTGGAGCCGGAGGACTACGCCGGTCTCACGCGGGAGATCCGCGCACGCGCCGGTGGAGCTCCGGCCGTGTCGGTGCTCGAGGGCGGGTACGATCCCGACCGACTCGCCGACGCGGCGCTCGCTCACGCCGAGGCGCTTGCCGTGTGATTCCCGGACGGTATGTTGCGGCATCCCGGTGGGAAGTGGCGGGGCCGTGGCGCTGAGCCTCTCGTTCGACATCCTCGATCTCAAGACCAGACATCCGTTCACGATCGCGCGCGGCAGCACCACGGCGTACCGCGTGGTGCGCGTGCGGCTGCGCGACGCCGACGGCCTCGAAGGGTGGGGCGAAGCGGCGCCGTCGCGGTACTACGGGGAGACGGCCGACACGGTGGCGGCGGCGCTGGGGCGGCTGGCGCCGGCGCTGCCGGCGGACCCGTCGGACCTCGAGGGTGCGGACGCCGCGCTGCTCCGGGCGGCGCCGCAGGACGCCGCGGCGCGGGTGGCGGTCTCGGCCGCCCTGCACGACCTGGCGGGCAAACGGCTCGGGGCGCCGCTCTGGAGGCTGTGGGGGCTCGACCCGGCGCGCGCGCCGCTCTCGTCGTTCACGATCGGACTCGACACACCGGAGCGCATGCAGGCGAAGGTGCGCGAGGCCGCGCCGTATCCGATCCTCAAGATCAAGGTCGGGACGCCGGACGACGCGGCGGTGCTGCGCGCGGTCCGCGAGGTGACCGACAAGCCGCTGCGGGTGGACGCGAACGCCGGCTGGACGGTGAGCGAGGCGCTCGCGCGGTTGCCGCTGCTCGAGGAGATGCGCGTGGAGCTGATCGAGCAGCCGGTCGCGCCGGACGACGTGGAGGGGCTCGCGGCGGTGCACCGCGCTTCGCGCATCCCGATCGTGGCCGACGAGGCGTGCCGGACGGCGGCGGACATTCCGCGCCTGGCGGGGGCGGTGGACGGGATCAACATCAAGCTGGCCAAGTGCGGGTCCCTGCGCGAGGCGCTGCGGATGGTGGAGTCGGCCCGCGCGCACCGGCTCTCGGTGATGGTGGGGTGCATGATCGAGACGTCGCTCGGCATCACGGCCGCGGCGCACCTGACGCCGCTGCTGGATCTGGCGGATCTCGACGGCGCGGCGCTGCTGGAGAGGGACCCGTTCGCCGGCGCGACGATCGACGCGGGCCGGATCGTGCTGCCGACCGGGCCGGGGCTGGGCGTCACGGAGCGATGATGCCGAGCGACACGTTCGCCGACGTCGCCCTGCCGCTGGCGCTGGCTCGGCCGCTCCGGTACGGCGTGCCCGAGGATCTCGCGGGGCGGCTGGCGCCCGGGTGCCGGGTGGTGGTGCCGGTGCAGGGGCGCGAGATGGTGGGGATTGTGACGGCGATCGGCGGCGAGCCTCCGGCCGCGGGGCGGGTGCGAGAGATCGTCGCGGCCCCCGACGCCGGTCCGGTGCTCGATCGGGAGCTGCTGGCGCTGGCACGCCACCTCGCGGGCTACTACGCCGCGCCGCCCGGCTTCGCGCTGCGCGCGATGCTGCCCGCGGCCCTCTACTCGGTGGGGCGCCCCGTGGTGCGCCTGGTCCCCGGAGGGGGAGGCCTCGCCGGCGCGGAGGCCGGTGCGCGCCGCGGATCGGCGGGCACGGCGGCGGCGCTGGAGCGGTTGTTCCGCACGCCGAACCGCGCAGTGGCGCTCGCGCAGGTGCGGCGCGCCGCGGGAAGCGCGGGCCTGCGCGCCGTCCACCGGCTGGTGGAGGCGGGCCAGGCGGAGCTGGTCACGCTGCCGCCGCGAACCGGGGTGCCCGAGCGCCGTGAGCGCGTCTTCGAGCTGGTGACGCGCTACGAGCACCTGCTCGACGTCGAGAAACGCTTCGCCCGCTCGCCCAAGCAGCGCGAGGCGTACGAGGCGCTGGTGGGGCTGGGCGGCCGGGCGAGCGCGAAGGCGCTGGCGCAAAACGGCGTCTCCGGGTCGGCGCTGGCGGCGCTGGTGGCGCACGGCGAAGTGCGGAGCGTCGCGGAGACGCGGATGCGCGATCCGTTCGCGGAGATCCCGGCGAGCCCGCCTCCCGCCGAGCCGACCGCGGACCAGCACCGGGCGATCGCGGCGCTGGAGGCGCTGGAGCCGGGCGGCGTGGCGCTGCTGTTCGGCGTCACCGGGAGCGGCAAGACCCTCGTCTACCTGCGGTACCTGACGCGCGTGCTCGCAGCAGGGCGCGGCGCCATCGTGCTGGTGCCCGAGATCGCGCTCACGCCGCAGACCGTCGCGCGGTTCAGGGGCGTCTTCGGCGGCGACGTCGCGGTGCTGCATAGCGGCCTCTCCGACGGGGAGCGGTACGACGCCTGGCGCGCGCTCAAGGAGGGGCGGCGCCACGTCGCGATCGGCGCGCGGTCGGCGGTCTTCGCCCCCGTGCGGGACCTGGGCGCGATCGTGGTGGACGAGGAGCACGATACCTCCTACAAGCAGGGCGAGGCGCCGCGCTACCACGCCCGGGACGTCGCGATCCGCCGCGCCGCGCTGACGGGGGCCACCGTGGTGCTGGGGAGCGCGACGCCGTCGCTCGAGACCTGGACGGCGGCCTCGCGCGGCGCGGTGCGCCTCCTCGAGCTGCCCGAGCGGGTGGAGGCGCGGCCGCTGCCCCCGGTCGAGGTCGTGGACCTGCGCTCCGCGTCGCAGCGGCCCGGCTCCGGCGCGGTGGCCTGGAGCGAGCGGCTCGACGCGGCGGTGCAGGGGGCGCTGGAGCGCGGCGAGCAGGCGATGATCCTCCTCAACCGGCGCGGCTTCAGCGTGTTCGTGCAGTGCCCGGCGTGCGGCGAGGTTTGGACCTGCCCCAACTGCAGCATCACCCTCACCTACCACCGCTCCCCCGCGTCGCTCCGCTGCCACCACTGCGACCACCGCGAGAGTCCGCCCACGGCCTGCCCGCATTGCGGCGCTGCCACGCAGCGCTACCGCGGCGTGGGGACGCAGCAGGTCGAGGAGTTCCTCGCCGGGCGCTTCCCGTCGGCGCGGATCGCGCGGATGGACCTCGACAGCACCGGCGGCAAGTGGTCGCACCACCGCATCCTGGAGCGGGTGGGCGCGGGCACCGTGGACGTGCTGGTCGGCACGCAGATGATCGCCAAGGGGCTCGACTTCCCGCGGGTGACGGTGGTGGGCGTGGTGGACGCCGACGTGGCGCTGAACCTCCCGGATTTCCGCGCTGCCGAGCGCACCTTCGCCCTGCTCACGCAGGTGGCTGGCCGCGCGGGGCGGGGCCCGCTCGGCGGCCGGGTGATCGTCCAGACGCGGGCGCCGGACCATCACGCGATCGTGCGTGCGGCACGGCACGACGTGCGCGGCTTCCTCGAAGAGGAGCTGGCCGAGCGCCGCGATCCGCCGTATCCGCCGGAGGTCGCTCTGGTGAACGGCGTGCTCAGCGGGACCGACGAGCGCGCCGTGGCGCGCGCCGCGGGGCGCGTCGTGGAGTGGCTGCAGGCCTTGCTGGCGGCGCGGCCCGCGCTCGGCGCCGCCGTCCTCGGGCCGGCGCCGTGCCCGATCGAGCGGATCCGCGAGCGGTGGCGCTGGCACTTCCTGGTGAAGGCGCCCGACGGCGGCGCGCTCACGCGCCTGACGCGCTACCTCGCGGCGCGCGCGCCGGTGCCCTCGGGCGTGCGGCTGGTCGTGGACCGCGATCCCGTCTCGCTTCTGTAACGGTATTGAACTCGCCTCCCCCCTCTCGTATTATTCGCGCCGCCTATGGCCCGACAGCGTTTCCCGGCCCCGGCAGCTCCGGCGGGCCTCGCTCGGTGAGGGAACGCCGGGCTGCGATGGCGCAGGTGCCGGCCGATGGGGAGTTCCCCGGCGGCCGGCTTATCGTTCCGGAGTGAACGGCGGCCCGGCGGTGAGCGACGCGGTGGCGCGGCTGCTGGACGCGCTGGCCGAACGGATGCCGCGCTCGGAGGTCGAGGCGGTGTACGCCTTCCCGCCGGTGCGGCGCGAAGGCCAGGACCACGGCGTGGCCGTGGTGAGCCGCGTGCTCGGCGGCGACCGGCGCTTGGTGTACCGCGCCCGGTACGTCGTCGCCCTCAAGGGCCCCGAGCGCGGGAAGGTCACGGTGGCCGTCGAGGAGACGGCCGAGGCGCCGGCCGACCTGCTGCCCGAGGTGCTCGACGGCGTGCGGCGGCGGGCCGACGAGGCGGGCGAGGCGGAGCTGGTGGATCTCACGGCATGGAAGGCAGGCGAGGTTTGAGCGGTCCGGCCCCGGCTGAGCAGTCGCAGCTCCTGCAGCAGTTCCGCCGCTACCTGCGGGACCACAGCCTGCCGGTGACCTCGCAGCGTGAGCAGGTCGCGGAAGTGGTGCTGGAGGCGGGCGGCCACCTCTCCGTGGAGGACATCGAGCAGCGGCTGCGCCAGCGGGGCCTCAGGATCGGGAAGGCCACCGTGTACCGCACGCTGGACATCCTGGCGCGGAGCGGGATGATCAGCGAGCGCGATTTCGGCGAGGGATTCCGGCGCTACGAGCGCATCCCTGGCCACCCGCACCACGAGCACCTGATCTGCATGCGCTGCGGCAAGGTCGTCGAGTTCACCAACGATCGGCTCGAGAAGATGAAGTCGGTCATCGCCGAGGAGTACGGTTTCACGCACCACCATCACCGGCTGGACATCTACGGCCTGTGCCGCGAGTGCCAGCAGAGCGGCGCGGCGCCGCTCCCACCTTCTCCTCAGTCCGAGTAGAGGTCCCGAAGTGTTTAATCCCATGCATCTGGTGCCGACCAAGGGGTTCCTCACGCGTGGCGTCGGCCGCCACAAGGAAAAGCTCACCAGCTTCGAGATGGCGCTGCGCGACGCGGGCATCGAGAAGTGCAATCTGGTGCGGGTCAGCTCGATCTTCCCTCCCCACTGCAAGCTGGTCACGCGGCAGGAGGGGGTGCAGCTGCTGCAGCCGGGACAGGTGGTCTTCGCCGTGCTGGCCGAGATGTCGACCAACGAGCCAAGCCGGATGGTGGCGGCCGCGATCGGGCTGGCCATCCCCGCAGATGCGAACCACTACGGCTACATCTCGGAGCACCACGCCTACGGACAGAAGGAGGAGCTGGCGGGCGACTACGCCGAGGACCTCGCGGCCTCGATGCTCGCCACCACCCTCGGCGTGCCCTTCGACCCCAACCAGGCGTGGGACGAGCGGCGGGCCGCGTACCTGATGTCCGGCGACATCGTGAAGACGCGCAACGTCACGCAGACCGCCGAGTGTGGGCCCGACGGCCTGTGGACGACCGTGGTCGCCTCGTGCGTGTACGTCGAGTACGACCACATGGACGAGGCGCCTCCGGCGTCGGCACCGGCGCCCAAGGCGTAGGGGGCGGGGCGCGCCCCGCCGCTCCGTCCGCCCGACGTAGACCGTGACCGTCGCGTTCCTCGCGGGGCTCCTGTCGTTCCTGTCGCCTTGCGTCCTGCCGCTGGTACCGAGCTACCTGTCGTTCATCACGGGGATGAGCGGCGTCGGCGAGATGCAGGCGCGACGGCACCTGGCCGTTCTCCACGCGCTGCTCTTCGTCGTCGGCTTCACCCTGATCTTCGTGGCCCTCGGCGCCACGGCGACCGCCCTGGGCCGCCTGCTGGTCACCTACCAGACCTGGCTGGAGCGGATCGGCGGCCTGCTCGTCATCTTCTTCGGCCTGTACACGATGGGCGCGTTGCGCCTCGCGTTCCTCGCGCGGGAGGCCCGCGTCCAGCTCGCCGACAAGCCGCTCGGTTACCTCGGCTCCGTGCTGGCGGGCATCGCGTTCGGCGCCGGCTGGACCCCGTGCATCGGCCCGATCCTCGGCTCCATCCTCCTCTACACGTCGACGCGCGCGGATCTCGCGCAGGGGCTGCGGCTGCTCGGCGCCTACTCGCTCGGCCTGGCGCTGCCGTTCCTGGTCGCGGCCTGGGCGCTCGAGTGGTTCCTCCGCTGGTTCCAGCGCTTCCGCCGCTACATCGGCTGGGTAGAGCGGGTGGCCGGCGCCCTGCTGGTCGTGGTGGGTGTCCTGATGCTGACGGGGAGTTTCACCATGCTGTCGAGATGGTTCCAGGGGCTGACGCCCGCCTTCTTGAAGTCGAGGCTATAGACAGTCTTCAGAAGCCGGTGGACCGGTCAGTTGCCAGACGGCAAGTACATCAGTGGTTACAAGCCTCAAGTGGTCGGGGGCCAGTCCGGTTGCCAGTACTGACATCTGGACTGGCCCCTCACGTCTTCCGTCTGGTAACCACTTCCTCCTTGCCGTCTGGCAACTGACCCGATCACTGCCATCCGGTTCCTCGTCTACCTGACCTCCTCGAGGGATTCTTCGAGCTGCTGACGTCGCAATAATTGCCAGTACCGTCCCCGCCGCTCGAACAGGTCCTCGTGCCGTCCCGTCTCGACGATCCGGCCGCCGTCCAGGACGACGATCAGGTCGGCGTCGCGGATCGCGGTGATGCGGTGCGAGACGACCAGCGTCGTGACGCCCGCCAGCACCTGCTTCAGGCCTCTCAGGATCGCGGCCTCCGTATCGGTGTCCACCGCCGAGAGCGCGTCGTCGAGGACGACGATGTCGGGCTTGCGCGCGAGCGCGCGGGCCAGCGCCGTCCGCTGCTTCTGCCCGCCCGACAGGTTGATGCCGCGTTCGCCCAACATCGTCTCGTATCCGGCGGGGAAGGCGGTGATCGTCTCGTGGAGCTGCGCGACCCGGGCGGCGGCTTCCACGTCGGCTGCGGGCAGCTCGCCGAGCGAGATGTTCTCGCCGATGGTCTGGGAGAAGAGGAAGGTCTCCTGGGTCACGAAGCCCACGGCCCGGCGCAGCTCCTCGAGCAGCAGCTCGCGCACCTCGATCCCGTCGATCAGGATGCTCCCCTCGTCCGGGTCGGCGAGCCGGGGGATCAGCTCGACCAGCGTGCTCTTCCCCGAGCCGGTGGCGCCGACGACCGCCACCCACGACCCCGCCGGCGCGGTGAACGAGATCCCCCGCAGGGCCCAGCCCCGATCGCCCGGGACGCTCCCCACGCCGGGCCGCGGCGCCGGGTAGCGGAACGACACGTCGCGGAACTCGACGCTCCGCCCGCCGCCCGGCCTGCTCGGCGGCAGCGGGCGGGGCGAGCGGGGGCTCGCGATAGTCGGCACCTCGTTCAGGATCTGCTGGATCCGGTCCATCGAGGCGGCGCCGCGCTGGAAGAGGTTGATCACCCAGCCGAACGCGATCATCGGCCAGACCAGGAGCACGAGGTACGTGGTGAACGCGATGTACTCGCCCAGGGTCACGGTGCCGCGCACCACCAGCATCGAGCCGAACCACAGCGTCAGGACGCCGCCCCCGCCGCCGAAGAAGGTGATGAGCGGGAAGAGCGCCCCGTAGGTCCGCGCCAGCTTCATGTTGCGGCGCAGGTACTCGAGGTTGAGCCCCAAGAACTTCTGCTCCTCGGTCGCCTCCTGCCGGTAGGCCCGCACCACGTGCACCCCGCTCAAGTTCTCGTGCGCCTGGGTCGTGAGCGTGCCGAAGTGCTCCTGCACCGATTCGAAGCGGCGGTGGATGGTCTGGCCGAGGGCGACCATCGTCGTCGGCATGCCGAGGAGCGGGATCAGGCCGAGCACCGTCAGCCGCCAGTCGATCTGCAGCATCAGCGGCACCGCCATCAGCGCGCGGCTCACGGTGTCGGTGAGGTACATGACCGCCGGCCCCGCGGCCATGCGCACGGCCGCCAGGTCGTTCGTCGCGCGCGCCATGATGTCGCCGGTCGGCGTGCGGTGGAAGAACGACGGCTGCAGCGTGGTGAGGCGGCGGAACAGATCGTTCCTGAGGTCGTACTCCATCCAGCGGCTCACCGCGTTGAGCAGTTGCCGCATCCCGAACCGCGCCGCCCCGCCCAACAGTGCCGCTACGACCAGGCCGCCGGCCATGAGCAGCAGCACGTGGCCCGCGCCCGGGCGGCCGAGCGCGTCCACGCCGCGGCGCAGAAAGTCGGGGGCTGCGAGCGTGAACACGTTCGCGAGCGCCACCAGAAGCAGGCCGACGGCCATCCGGCCCCGGTAGGGCCGGTAGTAGGGAAGAAGGGCTCTGAGGCTGTTCACCTACGGCTGTGCGGCGCCTCCCGGATGGAGGTAGCCCGCCAGCCACTGGTGGATCGTCGTCCACCAGACCACCTGGTTCTGCGGCTTCCCCACCCAGTGCCCCTCGTCGGGGAAGTAGAGCAGCTCCGAAGGCACGCCCTGCCGCTGCAGCGCCGTGAAGGCCTGGAACCCCTCGCCCTCCGGCACGCGGAAGTCCTGCCCGCCATGAATCACCAGCTCGGGCGTGCGCATCCGGCTCGCGAAGCGGTCCGGCGACCAGCGGTCGTAGTCGGTGCGATTCACCCACGGCGGCCCGCCGAGATCGTGCTCGGGGAACCAGAGCTCTTCCGTGGCTCCGTACATCGACGAGAGGTTGAAGTCACCGTCGTGCGCGACCAGCACCTTGAACCGCCTGGTGTGGCCGTTGATCCAGTTGACCATGTGCCCGCCGAACGAGCCGCCGGCGGCGCCCATCCGCGTGGAGTCCACGTACGGCAGCTTCGCCACCACGTCGACGCCCCGCATGATGTCCAGGTAGGCCTTGCCGCCCCAGTCGCGCGCGATCTGGTCGATGAAGCGCTGGCCGAAGCCGGTCGAGCCGCGCGGGTTGGGCATGAAGACGACGTAGCCGGGCGCGGCGAACATCTCCGGGTTCCAGCGCGGGTGGAACTGGTCGAGCCACGCGCCCTGCGGCCCGCCGTGCACGAGCACGAGGAGCGGGTAGCGGCGGGCAGGATCGAATGCGGGCGGCTTGAGCAGCAGGCCGTGCACGCTGTCGCCCTCGGCACCGCGCCATGCGATCTCCTCGGCCGCCGGCAGGTCGAGCGTCCGGAGCGTGTCCGCGTTCAGGTGCGTCAGCTGCAGCGGTGGCGTCGGGTGATCGTGGCTGATGCGCCAGACGTAGACGTCCGCCGGGCGGTTGCTCGCGTCGCCTACGAACGCCACGACGTCCGTCTGCCCGCCGCTCCCGCCGTCCAGCGAGAGCTGGGACACATTGCCGCCGGGGTGCACGTGGTGCACGTCGCCCGCGAGCGTGATGTGGAAGAACCGGTCCTGCTGGTGGTCCTCCGCGATGACCACGAACCCCGCCGAGTTCGGCTCCCAGGCGTACTCGCCGACCCAGCGGTCGAAGGCCTTCGGGACCTCGTGCGCCGCGCCGGTCGCGCGGTCCATCACCATCAGGCGGAAGCGGGCGGACTCGTAGGCGGCGTGCGCCTGCGAGAGGTAGGCGAGCCACCGGCCGTCGGGCGAGTACGCCGGCGTCTGATCGGCGCCCTTGCTGTCGGCGGTGACGTTCACCGGCTCGCCGCCGTCCGCGCTCACGGTGTAGATGTCGGTGTTCGTCGTCCACGCCTGGTCGCGCCCGACCTTGGTGGTGAAGGCCAGCTCGCGGCTGTCGGGGCTCCAGGCGTAATCGGCCGTGCCGCCGAACGGCGGGACCGGGGTATCCCAGTCCTTGCCGGTCAGCAGGTCGCGCGGCGTGCCGCCCTGCGCCGGCACGACGAAGAGGTGACTGCGGGTGCCATCGTCCCAGACGTTCCAGTGCCGGAAGAGGAGGTGGTCGTAGAGCCGAGCCCGGCTCGGCCGCGCTTCGGCGGCGGCGGCTCTCTGCCGGTTGCAGGCGTCGTCGCCGCACTGCGGATAGACCTGCGACACGAACGCGATGGCCTGAGCGTTCGGCGCCCAGGCCGGCCCGTCGGCGCCGGTCGAAAGGTCGGTGAGCTGGCGCCGCGCCCCCGTCTCCGGCTCGACGATCCACACTTCGGGCGTGCCGCCCCGGGTGGTGACATAGGCGACGGCCCGCGAGTCGGGGGACCAGCGCGCGCTGCGGCCGCCGAGCGAGTCGGCGGAGAGGCGCCGCGGTTCGCCGCCCGCCGCCGGGACCAGCCAGAGGTCGGTGCGGCGCCGCGACGTCGCGAGGTCGGTCGTGGTGACGTTGTACGCCACCCACCGGCCGTCGGGCGAGATCGCGGGCTCGCTCGGCCGGTCGAGGCTCAAGAATTCCCGGACCGTCATCGGGTGCCGCTCCTGCGCGCGAGCGGCGGACGCCGCGGCGAGCGCGGCGGCGACGAGCACGAGACGACGCATCATCGGATTCCTCCTACCAGCCGGCCGCGCCGCCCCCGCGACGCGGGTCTGCGACTCCCTCGATCCCGCGCCGCGTGACGAGCACGGCGTTGACGTCCCCGACCCAGTGGGGGTGCTGCTCGAGCACGTAGCCCATCGCCTCCAGGTCGCGCCGCTGCTCGGGCGAGATGCCCTCCGGCTCCCAGAAGATCGAGTCGGGCAGGGCCTGATGATGGATGCGCGGCGCGGTCACCGCCTGCGCCAGCGTCATCCCGTGGTCCACGACGTTGGAGAGCACCTGCATCACGGCGCTGATGATCCTGGGCCCACCCGGCGAGCCCAGGACCAGGCTGAGCCTGCCGCGCCGGTCGAGCACGATCGTCGGCGTCATCGCCGAAAGCATCCGCTTGCCCGGCTGGATGGCATTGGCTTCGCCCTGCACGAGCCCGAAGAGGTTCGGCGTCCCGGGCTTGGTGGCGAAGTCGTCCATCTCGTCGTTGAGCAGGAAGCCGGCGCCGCCGACGACGAGGGCCGAGCCGAAGTCGTCGTTCAGCGTGTAGGTGATCGCTGCGGCGTTGCCTTCCTGGTCCACGATGGAGTAGTGGGTCGTGTGGTTGCCCTCGGCAACCGGCGGCAGGCTCGCGGTCGGCGTCGCGCGGTCGGGGTCGATGCCCCGGCGCAGCGAATCGGCGTAGGCCTTGCTGATGAGCCGCGCGATCGGCATCGAGACGAAATCGGGGTCCCCCAGCCAGTAGTTCCGGTCCGCGAACGCGCGACGCATCGCCTCCAGCTCGAGGTGCATCAGCCGGGGCGAGCCATAGGGCGGCAGCGGCTCGTAACCCTCGAGGAGATTGAGCATCTCCGTCATCGTCACGCCGCCGCTGGACGGTGGCGGCATCCCGATGACCTCCCAGCCGCGATAAGTGGTGCGGAGCGGCTCGCGCCACTTGGCCCCGTATCCCTCGAGGTCGGCGCGCGTGATGATGCCGCCGCGCCGCCCCATCTCGGCGACGATCTGCTCGGCGATGGATCCCCGGTAGAACGCGTCGGCGCCGGAGTCTGCGATCAGCGCCAGCGTGCGCGCGAGGTCGGGCTGCCGCAGCGTGTCGCCCAGCTCCGGGCGCCTGCCGCCGGGCAAGAGCGCGGCGACCGTGGTCCCGAACCGGCGGAGCCGCTGTTCCGACGCCGGATTGGCGAAAGCCGCGGCGCGGGCCGTGTCGATGACCACGCCCTCCCTGGCGAGCGTGATCGCCGGCGCGACCAGGTCGCTCCACGGCACGCGGCCGAAGCGGCGGTGCATCTCCCAGAGGCCGGCCACCGTCCCCGGCACGCCCGCAGCGAGCGCCCCGGTCAGGCGCTTGTCGGACAGCCCGCCCGCGGCGTCGAGGTACATGTCGCGCGTCGCCGCGGAGGGCGCCGTCTCGCGGAAGTCGAGCGCGTACGCGCGGCCGTCGGCGGCCCGGTAGACGAGGAACCCGCCGCCGCCGATGTTGCCCGCCTGCGGGTGCGCCACCGCCAGCGCGAAGCCGACGGCCACCGCGGCGTCGATGGCGTTGCCGCCGCGCCGCAGCACCTCGACCCCGACCGCGCTCGCGACTGGGTGGTCGGAGACCACCATCGTGTACCGGCCCGTCGCCTCGGAGCGCGGAGTGGGATGCCGCCAGCCGGAGGGGAAACGGCCGTTCCACGCGACCCGCGGCGACACGCCCTGGGTACCGCATCCGGCCAGCAGCGCGGCCAGAACGATCAGCGAGGCCTTGCGCATGGCAGGAACGCTAGCCGCCGCGCCGCGACGGCGCCAGCTTTCCTCGTGTCCACCGCATCCGGAGCCGCCGTGCTCGGTCGCACGCTCCGTCTCGCCCTGCTGGTCGCGCTCGCTCCCCCCGCCGCCGCCGCGGCGCAGGGCGGTCCGCGCCACTACGTCTGCTACCGCGCGCCGAGCCCGCCGCGGCTCGACGGCTCGCTCGACGATCCCGCCTGGCGCGCCGCCCCGTGGTCCGATGCGTTCGTGGACATCGAGGGCGACCGGAAACCGCTGCCCCGCTTCCGGACCCGGATGAAGATGCTGTGGGACGACCGGTACCTGTACGTGGCCGCCGAGCTGGAGGAGCCCCAGGTCTGGGCGACGATCACCCAGCGCGACGCCGTGATCTTCCACGACAACGACTTCGAGATGTTCATCGACCCCGACGGCGACGCGAAGGACTACGCCGAGCTGGAGATCAACGCGCTGAACACGGTGTGGGACCTCTTCCTCGAAGAGCCCTACCGCGAGGGTGGGCACGGGGACAACGCGTGGGACATCGCCGGGCTCAAGACCGGCGTGAAGATCCACGGCACCCTCAACGATCCGACTGACACCGATTCCGGGTGGACGGTGACGCTGGCACTCCCGTGGGCGTCGCTCGAGCGGGCGAGCCACACCCGCTCCGCACCGCGGGCCGGGCAGACCTGGCGGATCAACTACTCGCGGGTGGAATGGCGCACGACGGCGGAGAACGGCGCGTACGTGAAGGTGCCGGGGCTGCGGGAGGACAACTGGGTCTGGACGCCGCAGGGGATGATCGACATGCACCAGCCGGAGCATTGGGGCTACGTCGAGTTCTCGCCGATAAGCGCCGACCGGCGCCCCGCCGAGGCCCCGGCCCCGCAGCCGCCGCTCATTCTGAGCGGCTACCTCGCGGACGTGGCGGGCGCGGTCATGGCGTACCACTCGCCGCATCCGGAGGCGGAGACGGCGCTGCTGGCGCGCGCGCGGCGCGACGTCCAGTCCGTGAGCTGGCTGACGGACACTGTGCCGGCCTCGCTCGAGGCCGACACGGTCGCGTTCGTGTGGATCGCCGGCCTCGCCGGGAGCAAGGGCGTCCACGATTTCGACTTCGCCATCGGCGGGCGCCACGCGTTCACCTTCTCGAGCATCAGGGACTCCGCGGCGCGGAACTGGAGCGTGGTGGGCGCCGCCGGCTCGCGCCTTTCGTTCCACACCACGCTGGTGGACCAGTTCCTGGACGTCTTCGGGTACCTGACGCTCACGGTGCCGCGCGCGGCCGTGACGCCCGGCGCGCCGCTCCGGCTCACGGTCACGGGGCAGGACGCCGAGAGCAGCGACTGGTACATGACCTTCCGCCACCGGCTCGCCGCGCACCCGCGCGTCGCGCAGGACCCCGTGCTGGTCAAGGCGGGAGACTCCGTGGAAGCGCAGATCCGCGTCATCCTCGACAACCTGTCGGGCGCCCGCGCGGTCCGGGTCGAGGTGGCGGGGCATGCACCGGTGGACACGTCGCTCCAGGCGGGCGCGAACGTGGTGCGCGCTCTGGCCGGACCGGTCGCCGCGGCACGCGCGGTGAGCGTCGTGGTGCGGCTCGACGGCGCCCTGGCGCTCGACACGCTCCTGCCGCTCGCGCCGGTGCCGCAGCGCGACGTCTACCTCCTCTCCTACTCGCACAACGACATCGGCTACAGCGATCTGCAGCAGCGGGTCGAGCGGAAGCAGTGGCAGAACATCGAGGACGCGATGCGGCTGATCGAGCGCACCCGCGGCAACCCGCCCGAGGCGCGCTACCGCTGGAACGTGGAGATGCTCTGGCCGGTGGAGAGCTGGCTCGCCCAGGCACCCGACTCGCTGCGGGAACGCTTCCTCGCCGACGTGCGCGAGGGGAGCATCGGCCTCAACGCCTTCCTGGGCGGCGTGCTGAGCGGCCTCGCCACGGCGCCGGAGATGACGCACTTCTTCGAGTATGCGCGGCACCTTCGCGACTCGCTCGGCCTGCCCGTCACGACCGCGCTCATCTCCGACATCCCCGGCCAGTCGTGGGGGATCGTCACCGCGCTCGCGCAGAGCCGCCTGCGCTGGTTCGCGATCGCGCCGAACAACGGCGACCGGATCGGCTACGTGCTGCAGGATTGGGGCGACCGACCCTTCTACTGGGTCTCGCAGTCGCGGCAGGACACGGTGCTGACCTGGGTGGCCGGGGCGAGCTACTCCCTCTTCCACGAGGCGCGCATCCGGGTCTTCGGGGAGAAGCGGCTGTTCAGCCTGATGCGCCGGCTCGAGGAGGCGGGCTATCCGTACGTGCCCGTGCAGCTCCCGTACACGGTGGACGGCGACAACGGGCCGACCGACCCCGACCTGCCCGACTACGTGATGGACTGGAACCGGCGCTACGCCTCGCCGCGGCTGCTGATCGCGACGCACGCGCAGATGTTCCGCGCCCTGGAAGCCGGGTACGCGGCCAAGCTACCGGTCGTCGCGGGCGATTTCACCGGCTACTGGGAGGACGGGGCCGCGTCCACGGCGCGCGAGACGGCCCTGGCGCGCGCGGCGTCCAGCCGGCTCGTCCAGGCGGACGCGCTGTGCGCGATGCTCGCATCGGCGGCCTGCGCTGCGGCCGACGACTATGCGGCGTGGCGCGACGTGGTGCTCTGGGACGAGCACACCTGGGGCGCGGCGGCGAGCATCGACACGCCGGATGCGCCCGACGTGGTGAGCCAGTGGCGGTACAAGCAGGCCTTCGCGCTCGGCGCGGACAGCCTGTCGCGGCTGCTGGTCGCGCGTGCGCTCGCGTCTCGCGGACGGGTCGTCGCGGGGGCGTTCGACGTGTTCAACACGTCGTCCTGGCCGCGGACCGACCTGGTCGTCGTGCCGGCGGAGCTGTCGCGCGGCGGTGATCGCGTGGTCGGGCCCGACGGCCGTGCGGCCCTGTCGCAGCGCCTGGTGACCGGCGAGCTGGCGGTGTTGGTGAAAGCGCTGCCGCCCTTCGCGGCGCGCCGCTACCGGATCCGGCCCGGGCACGCGACCGCCGGTGGCGACGCGCGGGCCTCGGGGCTCGTGGTCGAGAACGGGCGGCTCGCGGTGCGCGTGGACTCGGCGACCGGGGCCGTCGCGAGCCTCAGGCCGATGCCGGGCGGCGCCGAGCTGGTGGATGCGGCGCGGCGATCCGGACTGGCAGCTTACCTCTATGTCGCGGGGCGGGACTCCTCCCGTGCGGCGGGTCCCACGCGGGTCAAGGTACGGGTCCGCGAGCCCGGGCCCCTGGTCGCGTCGCTGTTCGTCGAGGCCGACGCGCCGGGTGCGCGCTCCGTGACCCGCGAGGTGCGCCTCGTGAGCGGTCTCGCCCGGGTGGACGTTTCGACGGCCATCGACAAGCTCCCCGTGCGGAAAGCGGAGGGCGTGCACCTGGCGTTCCCCTTCGCCGTCCCGTCGGGACAGATCCGGTTCGACGTGGCGTCGGGGGTCGTGCGGCCCGACTCGGACCAGCTGGTCGGCGCGGCGAAGAACTTCGTCGAGGCGCAGAGCTGGGTGGACGTCTCCGACGACAGCACCGGCGTGACGGTGACGACGCCCGATGCGCCGCTGGTGGAGATCGGCGGGCTCAACGCCGAGTCGCCGTGGATGCGTGCGCTTCCGCGGACGCAGACGTTCTACGCATACGTGATGAACAACTACTGGCACACCAACTACAAGGCGTATCAGGATGGGCCGGTGGACTTCCGGTTCGGCATCCTCCCGCATGGCGCGTTCCGCGCCGAGGACGCGGCGCGGGACGGGGCGGAGGCGCGCGAGCCGCTGCTCGTCGCGGCGGCCGCGGGTGCGGCGCCACCGTCGGAGCCGCTCGTCGCCGTCACGCCCGCGTCGGTCCTGGTCGCCGCGCTGCGGCGGGGCGCCGGGAGGTCGTGGCTCGTCCAGCTGTACAACCCCACTGCGGCGCCCCAGCGTATCGCGCTGCGGTGGCAGCGCGGGATGCGCGTCCTGCTGCGCTGGAGCGACAGCTCCGGCCGGCGGGGTGCGCCCATCGCCGGGACGTTCCCGCTTCCCCCGTACGGCACGGCGATCGTGCTGGCGGAGCAGGCGGTCGGCAGGGCGGCGCAGGGAGCCGCGGCAGCACACTGATCAGGAAGGGAGCGGAACATGTCGACGCAACTGGAGTTGGCGGGAAGCGGGGCCATGAACCGGTTCAAGACGTTGTTCCTGGTGGCGGCGCTCTATGACGGCATCCTCGGCGCGGCGTTCTTCCTGTTCTACGAGCCGATCTACCGGATGCTCGGGGCGGAGCTGCCGGCCAACGCCTCTTATCTCCACCTGAGCGCCGGCTTCGTCTTCGTCCAGGGCATCGGATACTGGCTCGTCTTCCGTGACATGATGCGCAACACGGATCTGGTGAAGGTCGGGGTCATCTACAAGGTGATCTATACCGGGGTGGTGTTCTACTATCTGGCGGCCGGGCAGCTGCCCCATGCGACGTTCGCCTGGTTTGCGGTGTGCGACATCCTGTTCATCGTGGGGTTCGTGTGGTTCCTCGCGCTCGCGCGAGCGGCCGCGCCCGCGCCGCAGCGCTGACGCCGCCGTCCGGAACGTGATCGCGCGGCCGCGGGGCGCAACGTAGATTCCGCCGCCGTCACCATGGCAACGCCCCGCGCGCCGCTCGATCCGCGGCTCACCGAGCAGCGGAACCCCGCCACCGCCGAGATCGATCTCGCCGATCCCGCGCGCATCGTGGAGCTGATGCACGAGCAGGACCGCCAGGTGCCGGAGGCGGTGTGGGCCGTGCGGGAGGCGGTCGCCCGCGCGATCGAGATGGTGGAGCGCGCGTTCCGCGCCGGCGGGCGGCTGATCTACGTGGGTGCGGGCACCAGCGGCCGGCTCGGCGTGCTCGACGCCGCCGAATGCCCGCCGACCTTCGGCACGCCGCCGGAAATGGTGCAGGGGATCATCGCGGGCGGGGCGACCGCTCTGGTCCGGAGCGCCGAGGGGGCCGAGGACGATTTCGACGCGGGCGGCTCGGCGGTGGACGCGAAGGAGGCGCGCCCCGAGGACGTGGTCTTCGGGATCGCGGCGAGCGGCACGACCCCGTTCGTGCGCGGCGCCCTGACGCGGGCTGCGGCGCGCGGCGCCGCGACGATCCTGCTCTCCTGCACCGATCCCCGGAAGGACCTGCTCGTCAACGTGGACCTGGCGATTCTCCCGAAGGTCGGGCCGGAGGCGGTGACGGGCTCGACGCGCCTGAAGGCGGGGACGGCCACGAAGCTCGTGCTCAACACGGTGACGACCGGAGCGATGATCAGGATGGGCCGCGCCTACGGGAACCTGATGGTGGATCTGGTGGCGCTGTCCGACAAGCTCAAGGACCGCGGCGAGCGGATCGTGATGGAGGTGTGTGGCGTCGACCGCGAGGACGCGCGTCGCGCGCTCGCCGAGGCCGCGGGGCACGTCAAGACGGCCATCGTGATGCTGAAGCGGCGGGTGGACCGCGCGGAGGCGGAGCGGCTCCTGCTGGAGGCCGGCGGCTACGCGCGGCGCGCGGTGGGTGAGCCGCCGCCTCCGCCGCCGGCGGCCGGGAGCTAGGCGTGGCCGGCGCGCCGCGTCCGGTGCTGGCGGTCGGGCTGATGTCGGGCACGTCCCTCGACGGGATCAGCGCCGCCCTGGTGCGGATCGCAGAGCCGGCGCCGGGCGCGTTCGGCATCGAGCTGGTCGCCTTCGTCACGACGCCGTTCAGCGACGGCCAGCGGGACCGGATCGCCAACACGATCGCGGGCGGGAGCGCGCGCGAGCTGGCCCTGCTCGACGCGGACCTCGGCGGCTGGTTCGCCGAAGCCGCGCTGGCGGCGCTCGCGCGGGGCGGCGTGCAGGCCGCCGCCCTCGACTTCGTGGCCTCCCACGGCCAGACGATCTGGCACGAGCCCCGGCGCGCCAGCCTCCAGCTGGGGAACGCGTCGGTGATCGCCGAACGGTTGGGGGTGTGCGTGGTCTCGGACTTCCGCTCGCGCGACGTCGCGGCCGGCGGCCACGGTGCGCCGCTCGTGCCGCGGGCCGACCGGCTGCTGTTCGCGCGGGAGGACGGGTCACGGGCGCTGCTCAACCTCGGTGGGATCGCGAACTTCACGGTGGTGCCCGCCCGCGGCTCCGACGCCCCCGTGCTCGCCCTCGATACCGGCCCGGGAGTGATGGTGATCGACGAGTGCGTGCGGCGCCTCTACCCCGGCCGACGGTTCGACGAGGACGGCGCGATCGCGCGCACCGGCACGGCGGTCGCCGCCGCGGTGGCGCAGTGCCTGACACAGCCGTTCTTCGGCGAGGCGCCGCCGCGCTCGACCGGCCGCGAGGTGTTCGGCGTGTCGTGGGCGCACCGTCTGATCGGCCTGTGCCGGGAGCACGGCGCTTCCCCCGCCGACACGATCGCGACGGCGGTGGCGGTGACGGCGCGCGCGATCGGGGACGCGGCCGCGCGGTTCATTCCGCCGGATCTGCGGCCCCTCGACGTGGTGCGCTCGGGCGGCGGCGCGCGGAACCCGGCGCTGGTGCGCGCAATCGAAGAGGCGTGGCGCGGCCCCGAGCACCGGAGCTTCGACGCGCTCTTCTTCGACGGCGACGCGAAGGAGGCCGCGGTCTTCGCCTTCCTCGGCCATCTCACCCGCACCGGACGCTCCGGGAACGAGCCCGCGGCCACCGGCGCCCGCGGCCCCCGCGTGCTGGGGACGGTCACGCCCGCGTGAAGCCGCTGGCCGCGCTGGTGCTCCCCGCAATCCGGTGGGATGCCGACCGCGGGTTTGCGCCCGCGCTCCCGGCGGCGGAGGCGGCGCTCTCCCTCGGCGTCGGCGGGTTCATCGTCTTCGGCGGCGAGCGGAGCGCCGTCCGGCGGCTCACGCACGAGCTGGCGGCGGCCGCGCCGCATGCGCTGTTCTTCGCCGCGGACTTCGAACGCGGGGCGGGGCAGCAGGTCCGCGGCCTCACGTCGCTGCCGCCGGCCCAGGCCGTCGCCGCGCTCGGGGGCGACGCGGTCGCGGAGGCGGCCGCGATCACCGCGCGGGAAGCGCGGGACGTCGGGGTCAACTGGGCGCTGGCGCCCGTCGTGGATCTCGACGCCGAGCCCGCCAACCCCATCGTGCAGACGCGCTCCTTCGGCTCCGATCCCGAGCAGGTCGCGGGAGCCGCCGCGCGGTGGGTCGCCGCCTGCCAGGACGAGGGTGTGCTCGCGTGCGCCAAGCATTTTCCGGGGCACGGGCGCACGACGGCGGATTCCCACGCCGAGCTGCCGGTGGTCGCGGCGAGCCGCGAGGTGCTCGAAGGGGACCTCCTGCCGTACCGGCGCGCGGTCGAGGCGGGGGTCTGGAGCGTGATGACGGCCCACGTCGCCTACCCGGCGCTCGATCCCTCAGGCGTCGCGGCCACCTTCTCGCGCCCCATCCTGGACGGCGTCCTGCGGCGCGACCTCGGCTTCGACGGGTTGGTCGTCACCGACGCGCTGATCATGGAGGGCGCGCTCGCCGGAGGGGGCGGCGGGGGCGGAAGCGGGGGCAGGGAAGCGGCGGGCGCCGTGCGCGCCCTCCGGGCGGGATGCGACTTGCTGCTGTATCCCCAGGAAGTCGAGGGTGTGGTCGCGGCGCTCGAGCGCGCCGCGGGGAACGGTGAGCTGCCGCAGGACACGGTGGACGAGGCGCTGGCGCGGCGCGCCGCGGCGCTCGGGCGGGCGGCGGCGCCGTCGGCACTCGGCGATGCCGTGCTCGCCGAGGATCGCACGCGGGCTTCGGCGATGGCGCTGAGCGCGGTGCGCCGGCTCCGCGGAGCGCGCGGTCGGCCGCCGGAGACGGTGGAGCTGATTCTGGTGGACGACGACGCCGGCGCCCCTTACCCGGTGCCGCCGCGCTCGGCGGTCGCGGAGGCGCTGGCTGCACGCGGCGTGCGCCTCGCGCCGGGGGGAGAGCGGGTGGTGCTGCTGTTCTGCGACGTGAAGAGCTGGAAGGGGCGCGCGACGCTCTCTCCCGAGAGCCGCCGGAGCCTTGCGGCGGCGCTAGCGCGGCCGGCGACCACGCTGCTGTTCGGTCACCCGCGGCTCGCAGCGGGCGTTCCCGGCACCGGAGCGCTCCTTTGCGCCTGGTCGGGGGACGCGCTGATGCAGCACGCGGCGGCCGAGGCGCTGCTGGCCGGCTAGTGCGGGCGCTGGACTGGCTGGTCGTCGCCGTCTACCTGGGCGGCACGCTGGTGCTCGGGATGTGGCTGGCGCGCCGCGGCTCCCGGAGCCTCGCGGAGTTCTTCGTCGGCGGGCGGTCCATTCCCTGGTGGCTCGCCGGCGCCTCGATGGCCGCCACCACCTTCAACGTGGATACGCCCCTCTACGTCACGGGCGTCGTGGCGCGGCGGGGCATCGCGGGCAATTGGGAGTGGTGGAGCTTCGCGTTCACCCACGTGCTGATGGCGGTGGTGCTCGCGCGGCTCTGGCGGCGCGCCACCATCATGACCGACATCGAGCTGATCGAGGTGCGCTACGGCGGCCGGCCCGCCGCCGTTCTCCGCGGCACGCGGGCCCTGCTGTTCGCCATCCCGATCAACTGCCTGGGCATCGGCTACGGCATGCTCGCGATGCGCAAGGTGCTGGTGGCGCTCGGCGTGATGCAGAGCCTGCCGCTGCCCGGGGACCCGCAGCTCTGGGCGGTGGTCGCCATCGTGCTCCTGGTCCTCGTGTACGCGGCGGCAGCGGGGCTGTGGGGCGTCGTCGCCACCGACTTTCTGCAGCTGGCCCTCGCGCTCCTCGGAGCCCTGCTGGTCGCCGGCTACGCGCTGCACGAGGTCGGCGGTCTCGGACCGCTCCGCGAGCGGCTCGTGCAGCTCGGGCACGCGGATGCGCTGCGCCTCGTGCCGCGCCCCGGCGACCTGGCGCTCCCGTTCTCGACCTTCCTCGCCTACATCGGCATCCAGTGGTGGGCGTATCGCGGCGCCGACGGCGGCGGGATGTTCGTGCAGCGGCTCTCCTCGGTGCGGGACGAGCGGTCCGCCGAGCGCGCGGCGGGGCTCTTCAACGTCATCAACTACGTCGTCCGCACGTGGCCCTGGGTCGTGGTCGCGCTCGCCGCGATGGTCGTCCTGCCCGGCCTCCGGGACCCGGAGACCGCGTACCCGCTCATGATGCTGCACTATCTCCCGGTGGGCGTCCTCGGCCTCGTCCTGGCCTCGCTCATCGCCGCGTTCATGTCCGCGGTGTCCACCCAGATCAACTGGGGCGCCTCGTACATCGTCCGCGACGTGTACCAGCGCTTCGTGTCGCCCCAGGCCACGGAGCGGCGCCTCGTGCTGGTGGGGCGCGCCGCCACCATCCTCATCGCCGTGCTCTCCGCTGCCGGGAGCCTCGCGATGCAGGACGTGGGCAAGATCTTCCGCTTCATCATCCTGGTCGGGAACGGCTCCGGCACGGTCCTGCTGCTGCGGTGGTTCTGGTGGCGGGTCAACGCCTGGGCCGAGTGGGCGGCGCTCCTCGCGGCGCCGCTGCTCGCGCTGCTCGCGACCTTCGTGCCGGGGCTCGATCGATCGAGCTTCGGGGCAAAGCTCCTGCTCACCGCGTTCGGCACGCTGGCCATCTGGCTGCCGGTGATGCTGCTGACTGCGGCCGAGCCGCGGGCGGTGCTGGACGCGTTCTACGCGCGCGCGCGGCCGGGCGGCCCGGGGTGGCGTGCCGTGCGCGAGCGGGTCGGCCTGCAGCCGTCGTCGGCGCTGGGGCGCGACTTCGCTGAGGCGGGGGCCATGCTGATGATGGTGCTGGGCGGGATGCTCGCGATCGGCGGCATCGTGATTGGGTCGGCGGCGTGGGCGCTGGGTGCGGCCGCCGGAGCGGTAGCTGGCTGGCTGCTGCGCACGAGGGTGATAACGCGGAGGTGATGAGGTGCTAGAGCGGATGAAACATTGGGCGTGACAAAGGCCGTCGGCTTCATCACGCCCATCACCTCATCACGATTACTCCCTGGAAGGAGACGGAGACGAGCCGAGCAGCGCCATGGCGCGCCGGATCGGCAGGCCCAGGACGATGCGGCCGCCGGACTCGCGGAGGCCGCCGAACTCCAGGCCGATGACCTGGCCATTGCGATCGATGATCGGGCTCCCGCTGGCGCCGGTGCCGCTGTAGGCGTCGAGCTGGAGCAGCGAATCGGGCAGGATCTTGCCAATCGTCCCCGGGGCGAGCGTCGTGTTGACGACCGCGTTGCCCATGGGCGTGTCGAGCCCGAGCGGATAGCCGATCAGCGCGATCGGGTCGCCGACGTCGACGCCGGCCGGGTCGGCCTTCAGCCCCTGCACGACGGGATAGGTGCCGGGGTCCGTGATCAGGATGGTCGCGATGTCGGCATCGGGCGACAACTTCTCCAGGCGCGCATGCAGGACGTCCTTCGATCCGGAGAACTGAACCGCGATCTCCTTGGGCCGCTCGCCCCCATGGTTCACCACGACGTGCCGGTTGGTGAGCAGGAGTCCGGCCGCCGTGACGGCGAAGCCCGTGCCGGTGAACACCGAGTCGTCGGGGAACTTGACGTAGATCATGGCGATGGCCCGGGAGTTGGCCCGGTTGATCGCCCCCCAGTCCACGCCCTGCGCCGCGGTGATGCCGTGCTGGCGCTGCTGGACCACGGCGAGGCTCTGCTGCAGCGAGTCGCGCTGGCGTCCGCTGCGCGCCGCGGCGATCTGCGCCCGGAGCGCCGTGGCCTCGGAGTCCGCCCGGGACTGCGCGACCCGGAGCGCCGCCAGCTGGTGGCTGAGGGAGTCGAGCGCCGTGCCGAGCGTCGCCACCTGCTTCTGCGCGGTCCGGCCCTGCCAGACCAGGACGGCCGCCGCCCCGACCACGATGATGCCGAGCACGATCATCAGCGCGCGGAACCGCGCCGCCTGTGCGCTCACCTGCGCCCGCAGCACCGTGGTGGCCGTGGGGCCGGCAGGCGCCGCCGCCTTTGGTGGGGCTGCGGGCGCCGGGCTCCTCGCCGTGGTCCGGTCTGCCGGAGCCTTGGCCGCCGCAATGACCTGCTCGGCGCCCTCGCGGACCACGTGGAACTCGACCTCGGGCCCCTGGATGCCGAAGCGCAGCACGTCGCCGTCCGACAGCTCGAAGTCGGTCCCGATCTTCCGGCCGTTGACGAACGTCCCGTTCCGGCTGCTCAGGTCGCGCAGCACGTAGCGCTCGCCCTGCAGCGCGACAGCCGCGTGGCGCGTGGAGACGTCGAGGTCCTTCTCGGCGTCGAACCGCAGATCGGAGGCCGGGTGGCGCCCGCATCCGATGTACGACTTGTCGAAGATCTGACGGTGTCCCGCGCGCCCGCCGGACACGATTCGGAACTCGCACTTCACGATGTGATGCACGCCTCCAGGCGGGGGAGGCCTAGAACGGCCACCACTTCTTCTTGCCGGGATCGGACTTCCGCGGTGCCGCTTCGGTCTTCCGGTTGGCCTCGTCCTCCGGCTTGTAGACCGGAACGGGGTCGGTCGTCGATTCGGTGTCGAGCAACGGATATACCCGGTGGCCGAGGGCCTCCGAGCCATCGGGCTCCGCCAGCCCTTCGCCGCCGAACCGGGCAACGATGCACGTGATGTTGTCCGGACCGCCGCGACTGTTCGCCAGGTCGATAAGTTCCTTGCAGGCGGCGACCAGGTCGGTGGCCTGGGTCACAACGCTGAAGATCTCCTCTTTCTTGACCAGTCCCGACAGGCCGTCGGAGCACATCACGAGGATGTCGCCGCGGCACAGGTCCTGGCGCGTCAGATCCACCTTGACGTGCGGATCCGGCCCCAACGCCTGGAGGATGATGTTGCGGCGCTCCGAGACCGCAGCCTCCTCCTCCGTCAGCTCCCCGGCGTCCACCAGTCGCTGCATCAGCGATTGGTCCTTGGTGATCTGCGCGATGCGGCCGCCGCGGATCAGGTAGCCGCGGCTGTCCCCGATCTGCGTGAGGTAGAGCGCGCCCTCGAACACGCCGGCGGCGGTGGTCGTGGTTCCCATCCCGCGCGCGTCGAGGTGGCTCTGCGCGTACTCGTGGATCTGCTGGTTGGCGAGCTCGACCGCCTCCTTCAGCCGGTAGGCGAAGCGCTGCTCGGTGACCTCCTGGTCGTTGCCCCACTGCGTGATCATGTGGTTGTAGACCGTGGAGGTCGCCATGTCGCTCGCGACCTCGCCCGCGGCGGCGCCGCCCATCCCGTCGGCCACCATGAACAGCGAGCCGCGGCGGCCGATCACGTGCTCGCGCACCTCCGGCTGCAGCGACGCCGTGCGCGTCGTCAGGTCCGCCACCAGGAAGCTGTCCTCGTTGTGGTCGCGCGCCTTCCCCACGTCGGTCCGGCCGAAGACGTCCACCTTCACGGGGCCGCTCATTGGCCGGGTGCCCGGAGTCGGGGATTGAGCGCCACGGCGCGCTGGTGCCAGGACTGATAGCTCGTAGAATCACCCAAGTACTGGTATGACTCGCCGATGATCTCGGCGGCCTTCGCTCGCATGTCCTGTGGCAGATTGCGGTCGTTCCAGTACTTGAATGCCACCGCGCGCATTCCCGTTGGGTTCTGCTCCACGCTGTCCAAGGCCGCATCCAGAATGGCGTTGATCGCATTCATGTCCGGCGCAGCTGCGGCGTTGCCCGGCGCCGGGTTGCTCGGCCCCGGCTGCACCTTCGGCGGCTGCGCGGCCGTCCGCGAGTTCGACGTCCGAGTGTTGCTTGCCGTCTGCGTATTGGGCGCCGGCGCCGCCGACTTCGTCGTGTCGGCCGCCGCGACCTGCGGCTTCTTCCCGCCGCCCACCGCGAGATACCCGATGACCGCCAGGACCGCCACGCCGCCCACGCCGCCCAGTACGGGCACGAGCGGGAACTTCTTGGCGGGCGCGGCGGGCGCCGCCGGCGCGACCGCCGTCGGCGGGGGCGCCTTCACCTTCGTCGGGATCGACTTGAGCGCCGCCTCGGCGTCCATCAGCTGCGTGGCGGCCGATTCCGCCACCGCGCCTGCGGCGGCGGCCGGCTCGAGCCCCGCTACCGCCGCCTCGGCGTCCTTCCCGAACTGAGTCGCGTTCGCGTACCGCTCCGACGGCAGCCGGGCCAGCGCCTTGTCGAGCACCGCCTGCAGCGGGGGCGGGAAGACGATGTCGGGACGCGCGGCCTCGAGGGACATCGGCTCGTCGGTCAGCCGCTTGATCATCGTCTCCTGCGCGCTGTCCGCCTGGAACGGGAGCACGCCCGTGAGCATCCGGTAGAAGACCAGTCCGAGCGAGTAGATGTCGCTCCGCCCGTCGAGCTTGTCGCCCGACAATTGCTCGGGGCTCATGTACTCCGGCGTGCCGACCACCAGCCCCGTCTTCGTGACCTTCTGGCCCGCCTCGTCGCCCGCCACCGCCTTCGCGATCCCGAAGTCCACCACCTTCACGATGTCGGAGCCGTCGCGCCCCTGCACGATCATGATGTTGTCGGGCTTGAGATCGCGGTGCACGATGCCGAGGTCGTGGGCGGAGGCGAGCGCGTCCGCCGACTGCTTCAGGATCTTCGCCGCGCGAACCGGGGGCAGGGCGCCTTCCTTCTCGATGATGTCGGTGAGCGCCGAGCCCTCGATGAACTCCATCGCGAGGTAGATGACGCCCTCCGTCGTCTCGCCGAAGTCGTAGATCTGGCAGACGTTGGGGTGCGAGATCCGGCTCGCGTTCGACGCCTCGCGGTTGAACCGGCTGATGGCGTCCGGATCGGCGGCCATCCCCGGATTCATCACCTTGATCGCGCTCTTCCGCCCCATCTTCACGTGCTCGCCGAGATAGACGGCGCCCATGCCGCCCTCGCCGAGCTTCTTGATGATGTGGTAGCGGTCGGCGATCACCTGGCCGACGAGGTCCGCCGTGGGGCTCTTGGCGCGTAGCGTCGAGCCGTCCGCCGGACAGAACTTGATGTTGTCCGGCCACTCTTTGCCGCAGACGGGGCAGCTCTTCACGGGGTCTCCACCACCAGCAGCTTGTCGCCGATCAGGATCTTCGAGCCCTTCTTCAGCGCGACGTCGCCGCGCGCGGCGACCGCGACGCCGTTGCGGCTGCCCGCGTCGGCGAGGACGAAATCCGCGTCCTCCGACCGGATGATCGCGTGCTGGGAGCTCATCGAGGGATCGTAGGGGAACGCCCAGTCGCCGGCGTCGCGCCCGAGCTTCACGTCGCGCCCCGGCGAGAGATGGAAGACGTCGCGCACGCTCCCGTCCACCCGGAGCTGCGAGACGCTGGCGATGTCGGCGCTCGGGAGCAGCGACCCCATCCGGCGCGTCGCGTCGGCGTCGGGGGCGTGCGGCCCCGGGTACCCGAGCCGGCGGAACCGGAGCAGCTGAGAGCCCATCAGGATGAGGTCGCCGTCCACCAGCTTGTGCGGACCCTCGAGGAAGATCCACGTCCCGTTGCGCGAGCCGAGGTCCCGGATGCTGAGCTTCCCCTCCTTCCACAGGAAGAGGGAGTGGACGGGCGAGAGGTACACGTCGTCGGGGAAGTTGACGTCGGCGCCGGTGCGGCCGACGGTCGTCTCCTCGCCCACCAGCGGATAGCGCGTGCTCTTGGAGCCGTCCTCGGCGGTGAGCGCGAGCTGCACCGGCGGCTGTGCGGCCCGCTTCGCCGAGAAGACAGCCGTGGGCTCGTGCGGGCCGGAGACCCGGGGCCCCGCGCCGAGCGGCGTGGCGCAGATCGGGCAGAACTTGTAGTCCGCGCTCGCGATCGGGCACCCGCAGCTGGGGCAGTTGACGCCGCCCGCGGGCGCGGCGGCTGGCGCCGCCTCGAGCTTGGCGCCGCAGTAGGCGCAGAAGGGCATCGTCGCGTCCACCGGGTGACCGCACGAGGAACAGGTGAGGCCCGCCGGCGCACCGGCGCCCGCCTTCGCCCCCGCCGGTGGCGGGGCGTACACGCGTGTGGCTGGCGCGGCGCCGCCTGTCGGCGTCGTCGCGGGCCCGACCGACATGGCAGATACCGACAGGGGCTTGCCGCAGTCCATGCAGAACCGGGACCCCGGATCGTTCTGCCGCCCGCAGTGGGCGCACGTTATCACGTTTCGGGTCGCCTCCGAGGTGCCAAAAAGCGGGTGGTGGAGCAGCGCCAATATAGAGGCCGCTTCTGGGCGGGGTCAACTGAGCTAAATTGACGTTGCAGCGAGAGTTGGTGTACGTTGCCGGTCCGATGCCCGTGCGCCGTCTCCGGGTCCCGGTGACCGCGTTTCTGCTCCTCGTCGGGACCCCGCTCGTTTCCCGCGGCCAGCTCACGCCGAGTGCCCAACCGCAGAGCCTCCACCCGTTGCCGCGGTGGACGGGCCGCACGTGATCATCGTCGTCTTCCGGCCGTGACGGTGCGTCGCCTCGCGTGCGCGCTCTGCCTCGCCGCCCTCTGTCCAGGGGCGGCGCCAGCGCAGGTCCACCCGGGCGGCCGGTGGCTCACGCTGGAGACCGCGCACTTCCGCGTGCACGTCCGGGTCCAGGACCGCGCGCTCGGCGTCCAGGCGGCTGGCGAGGCGGAGACGGTGTACGCGGCCCTCGCCGCGCTGCTCCCGCCCCCCAGGCGTCCCATCGAGGTGATCGTCGGCGACAACGCCGACTACACCAACGGCTTCGCTACCGAGTACCCGCTCCCCACCGCGTTCGTCTTCGCGACGCCGCCGACGGGCGACCTCGAGCTGGGGAACTACGACACGTGGCTGCACGTGGGGCTGGCACACGAGCTGACGCACGCCTTCGAGCTCGATCTCGCGCGCGGCTGGTGGCACCTGGCGCGCGCCCTGTTCGGGCGGATGCCGGGTCTCTTTCCCAACCTCTACGCGCCCGACTGGCTGATCGAGGGACTCGCGGTCTACTACGAGTCGCGCATCACGGGGCGGGGCCGCGCCGACGGGACGTTTCACGGCGAGATCGTGGGCGCGCAGGACGCCGAGCTGGGCGCGCTCCCGATCGACGCCGCGATCGGGACGGGCCCGCGGTGGCCGGACGGTTACCGGCCGTATGCCTTCGGCAGCCGGTTCCTCGACTGGGTGACCGCGGAGTGGGGCGACAGCACGGTGCCGCGGCTGGTGCGCGAGACCGCGCGCCGCCCTATCCCCTACCTGTGGCTGAGCGGGGCGCTGCGTCCGGTGGCGGGGCTGTCGCTCTCGCAGGCCTGGGACAGGTGGCAGGACGGGCTGGTTGCCGCCGCGGCGCGCGACGCTCGTGGGCGAAGCGGGGGCGGAGCCGTGCTGATCCGCGGCCTGCGCGAGGCCGTGCCGCCGCGCGTGTCGCCGGACGGGCGGGAGATCCTGTTCGCGGACGACCGCGGGAAGGACACGCCGCGCCTGGCGACGCTGGACCGTGCGAGCGGGCGCGTTCGCGCGCTGGCGCGGCTCAACGGCGCGCCGGCGCTGGCCTACGACGCGGTCGGCAACGTCGTGCTCTCGCAGCTCGACCTCACGGATCCCTACACCGAGCGCAGCGACCTGTGGGCGGTGGGCGCCGACGGAGCGGAACGTCGGCTGACGTCGGGTGTGCGGCTGCGCGATCCGGACGTCGCGCCGGACGGCGCGATCGTCGCGACGCGGCTGGGCGGCGGCGGATCGGAGCTGGTGGTGAGCGAGGGCGAGATCCGGCCGCTCACGCCGAGCCAGCCCGGCGTCGAGTGGGCGCAGCCGCGCTTCTCGCCCGACGGGGGCACCATCGCCGCGGTTCGCCAGCGCGACGGCTGGCCGCAGATCGTCCTGCTCGACCGGTCCGGAAAGCTGCTGCGTCGGGTGACGGACGATTCGGCGCTGTCCCGTACGCCGGCGTTCAGCCCGGACGGCGCGTGGCTCTTCTGGTCGAGCGATCGGAGCGGGAGCGCGCAGGTGTACGCGACGCGCGCCGGCGACCCGGCAGGGAGGCAATGGCTGGTGACCCGCGAGCCGTTCGGCGCGTACGCTCCCGCGCCCGCCTCGGACTCCGTCTTCTATCTCGCGTACCATCACGACGGATTCGGCCTGGCCGCGGTGGCGTTCGATACCGCGCAATGGGAAGCGGTTCCCGGCGCGCCGCCGGGGCAGGGGCGCACCGCGCCTGCGCCGCCGGCCGCGCCTGCGCCGGGTGCCGCCTCCGCGCCGCCCGGCCCGGTGGTGGTCGCCGAGCATCCGTATCACGTCTTCCCGTCGCTCCTGCCGCAGTACTGGCTGCCCGTCGGCCAGAGCGGCAACGGCGCAGGCTCCGTCGGCGTGCTGACGTCGGGGCAGGACGTGCTGGGGCGGCACATCTACGGCGCGACCGTCTCGCTGGGGACGGGGATCGCGGCCGGCACGTGGGCTGCGTCCGTCGGCTACGTCTACACGCGGCTGGTGCCGTGGCTGGTGGAGGCGTCGTACTCGCGCTCCCAGCTCCTGGTGGACACCGCGACGGGCGCGGCGCCCGTGTGCTGCCGCACGGACGAGAACGGGAGCGTGTCGGTGGTGTGGCGGCACGTGCGGTGGCGCACGCAGCTCGCCGCGAGCGCCGGCGCGGAGTACGAACGCATCGGCGCCATCCGGCGCGCCGGCCCGGTGGCGTCGTTCACCGCGGCGCACGTCGCGCAGCCGGACTTCGCCATCTCGCCGCAGGACGGTTGGACGTTCACGGCGACGGCGCGCGAGCGCTGGCGCACCGACACCGCGCTCGAGTACCACGAGGCGCGGCTCGGCGTCGCCGGATATCGCGCGCTCCCGTTGGGCGGCTTCGCGCACGCGGTGCTCGCCGTGCGCGGCAGCGCCGGCATCCTGGGCGGGACGGAGCGCGTGGTCTACGGGGTGGGCGGCATTCCCGAGAGCAGCGTCGAGCTGGCGCCGGGGCTCGCGCTCGGCGGGAGCGTGCGGACGTTCCCGGTGCGGGGCTACGGCGCCGACGCGCTGCTCGGCCGCGGCGCCGCGTCGGCGTCGGTCGAGCTGCGGCTCCCGCTGGCGCTGGTCGGCCGCGGCCTCGGGCTGCTGCCGGTCTACCTCGACCGGATGTCGCTGGCGCTCTTCGCCGACGCGGGGGCAGCGTGGTTCCCGCAGGGCTTCACGGCGCAGCTCCCGTCGTACTCGTCGATCGGCGGCGTCGGCGCCGAGCTAGTGGCGGACGTCGGCGCGGTGTACGGCACGCCGCTCCGGCTCCGGGCGGGGGTGGCGCGTCCGTCGCACGCGGGCGCGCCGCTCGCCCTGTACCTCGCGTTCGGCCCGTCGTTCTGACGCGCTCACCACCGAGCGGCCGGGTGGCCGTGCGGCGGCGGCGCGCGGCTTGACACTCCGTCCGCGCGGCTCCTAAGTTCCCCGGACTCAGAGCGTTACCTCCCCGGCTCCCGAGCGCCAATGTTCTGTTCGCGGTGCGGCACCGAAGTCCAGCCGACCAGCAAATTCTGCCCGACGTGTGGTCTCGATCTGACCACCGTCACGCAGGGCGCCGGGGCGGGGACGTCCGCGCAGCCCGCGGCGCCCCAGGACGACGCCGCCGCAGTGCGCGAGGCGCTGAAGGACGAGTACGAGCTGGAGAAGGAGCTGGGTCGCGGCGGGATGGCGATCGTCTTCAAGGCCCGCGACAAGTCGCTGGAGCGCGAGGTCGCCATCAAGGTCCTGCCGTTCTCGCTCTCCTTCGACGCCGAGTTCGTCGAGCGGTTCCAGCGCGAGGCGCGCACCTCGGCGAAGCTCGAGCACCCGAACATCATCCCGATCTACCGCGTCGGGAAGTCGGGCCGCGTCATCTTCTTCGTGATGAAGTTCCTCCGGGGCAAGCCGCTGTCCGACGTGATCGAGGCGCGCGGCGCGCTCCCGGTGCCGGAGATCAAGCGCGTCCTGATCGAGGCGGCGCGCGCGCTCGGCTACGCGCACAAGCACGGCATCGTGCACCGCGACATCAAGCCCGACAACATCATGTTCGACGAGCTGGGCCAGGCGATCGTCACCGACTTCGGCATCGCCAAGGCGCAGTCGGGCGCGCGGCTCACGGGCACGGGGATGTCCATCGGCACGCCGCACTACATGAGCCCGGAGCAGGCGCGAGCGCAGACCCTCGACGGGCGCTCCGACATCTACTCGCTCGGCGTGGTCGGCTACCAGTGCCTCACCGGGCACGTGCCCTTCGACGGCGAGGACAGCTTCTCCATCGGCTACAAGCACATCATGGAGGAGCTGCCGACGCCCCCGCTCGAGACCGCCGAGCAGCGGGACTTGTTCGCCATCATCCAGAAGATGATGGCCAAGAAGGTCGAGGACCGGTACCAGACGGCGGAGGACCTCGTCGCGGCGCTGGAGGGCACCGGCGGCATCGCGTCGGCGATGATGAGCGACGTGGCGACGCGGCCGACCACGGCGCTCGGCGCGAAGGAGAGCATGGCGGCGATCGCCGCGCAGGCGACGACGCCCCTGCCGCGCGCGTCGGGCTCGATGGCGGCGCCTCCGGGCTACAAGCCGGGCGGGGCTGCGGCGGCGCCCGCGCCGGCGAAGGCGGAGCGGAAGCCGCGCCCCGTCCCGAAGAAGAAGAGCCGGGCGCCCGTCCTGATCGCCGTGATCCTCGTCTTGGCCGGCGCGGGACTCGGCAGCTACCTGCTGTACGGGCCGCAGATCATGCGGACGCTCGGGATGGGGCAGGCCACGGCCGACTCCCTCGCCCACGCGCGCCAGCTCGCGGTCGCCGAATCCACCGCCGCGAAGAACCGCGCCGACAGCGTCGCCAAGGCCGCGGCCGACAGCGCCCACGCCGAGAGCACGGCCCGCCGCTCCCGCACCGCGTCGCGCGAGAAGCCGTCCCGGCGCGGCGGCACGGCGACGAACCCGCCGCGCGTGGAGGAGCAGTCCACCAAGCAGAACTGCGAAGCCCCAACGACGAGCATCGCGAATCCGAACCAGGTGTGCTGGACTGCGCGGCCGAACCCGCTGAGCACGCCGACCATGGCGGCTCCGGCGTCCTGCGCGGGGGCGCCTACCGCCGCGACGGTCCTGGTGCACGTGTCGGTCACCGGCGAGGTGCTCGGGGCGCCGTCCGCCTACGGATCGAATTGCGTGCAGTTCAACCAGGCGGCCGCCGCGTACGCGCAGGACATGCGCTTCAGCCCGGCGACCAAGAACAACCAGAACGTCTCGGCGTGGATCCGCATCCTGGTCCAGCCTCGCCGCTAGTCCACCCCACCGCCTTCGTGGCCCCCAGTGCCGACGTCATGGGCGACGTGCGGCTCGGCGCGCACGCGAGCGTCTGGTACCAGTGCGTCCTGCGGGGGGACTTGGCGAGCATCGTCATCGGGGAGCGCTCCAACATCCAGGACCTCACGATGGTGCACGTGGACGAGGGCCTCCCGTGCTCCATCGGCGCCAACGTCGGCGTCGGCCACCGCTGCATCCTCCACGCGTGCACGGTCGAGGACGACTGCCTGATTGGCATGGGGAGCGTGCTCCTCAACAATGTGCGGGTCGGCACCGGCTCCGTCGTCGGCGCCGGAGCGGTGGTGACCGAGGGGATGCAGATCCCGCCCGGATCGCTCGTGATGGGCGTGCCCGCCCGCATTCGGGGACAGGTGGACGACGCGCTGCGCGAGCGCATCCGGGCCACCGTCGAGCACTACGTCGAGCTGAGCCGCCTGCACCGCGAGGGGCAGTTCCCGCGCCGGCCGGGGTGAACGGACGGGCCGCTGCCATCTTTGTGATGTGCATTGCGAAGAAGCGGCCTGCAGCGCGAGTTCTCCGGGGGTGTTGGCCAAACGACAACGCGCGTCTAAATTCGTCCCCCGCAATTCTTTCCAGCGGAACGGCACACTACTCAAACAGCCGTTAAGGACCGTGCGGGACTCGTCCCGCCTTTCTGCAGCTTTGTGGAGTCGGTCATGGCATCACGCGGGTCATCCGGAAACAGCGCGCTCCGTCTGAGCGACAATGCGATCACGGTGCTGGAGCGCCGCTACCTCATCAAGGACGAGGCCGGACGGCCCACCGAGAAGCCCGAGGACCTGTTCTGGCGCGTCGCCCGTACCGTGGCCGCTCCCGACCGCCTGTACGGCGCGTCCGAGGGTGCCGTCGAGGCCGTGGCGGAGGAGTTCTTCCGCATCATGGCCGAGCGGCAGTGGATGCCCAACAGCCCGACGCTGATGAACGCCGGCCGGCCGCTGGGCCAGCTCTCGGCGTGCTTCGTCCTGCCGGTGGACGACGCCCTCTCCAACGGGTCGTCGGGGATCTACGATACCCTGCGCTCGATGGCGCTCGTGCACCAGTCCGGGGGTGGGACCGGGTTTGCCTTCTCGCGCCTGCGGCCGAAGAACGACGTTGTGCGTTCGACGATGGGGGTCGCCTCCGGCCCGGTGTCGTTCATGAAGCTGTATGACGCCTCCACGGACGTGGTGAAGCAGGGCGGGACCCGGCGCGGCGCGAACATGGGGATCCTCCGGGTGGACCATCCGGACATCCTCGACTTCATCGCCTGCAAGGACGACACGAGCCGGATCACCAACTTCAACATCTCCGTCGCGGTGACGGACGAGTTCATGCGCGCGGTGGCGGCGGGCGGGCATTACGAGCTGCGGCATCCGCGCACCGGGGAGGTCACTGGCCGGCTCGACGCGCGCGAGGTGTTCGACAAGATCGTCGCAGGGGCGTGGAAGACCGGCGAGCCCGGCGTGTTCTTTGTGGACCGGGCGAACCACTACAACCCGGTGCCGCACCTGGGCGCGTACGAGGCCACGAACCCGTGCGGCGAGCAGCCGCTGCTGCCGTACGACGTCTGCAACCTGGGGTCCATCAACCTCGGGCTGTTCGTCCGGGACGGGGAGATCCTGTGGGACGATCTCCGGCGGACGGTGCATCTCTGCACGCACTTCCTCGACAACGTGATCGACGCGAACAAGTACCCGCTGCCGGAGATCGACGACCTGTCGAAGCGGATCCGGCGCGTCGGGCTCGGCGTGATGGGCTGGGCGGACATGCTGGTGCGGCTGGGCGTCCCGTACAACTCCGTGGAAGGCGTGGAGCTCGGCCGCAAGGTGATGCGGTCCGTGGACGAGGAGGCGAAGGTCGAGTCGGAGCGGCTGGCCGAGCAGCGCGGCGTGTTTCTCGAGTGGGAGCGCAGCATCTGGGGGCCCGACGCCACCTGCGCGCGCGACGCCGAGGGGCGGCGCATCCGGCCGGAGCGGCGGCTGCGGAACTGCAACCTCACGACGGTGGCGCCGACTGGGACGATCTCGATCATCGCCGGCTGCGCCAGCGGGATCGAGCCCTTGTTCGCGGTGGCGTTCCTCCGGAACCAGGCCGGCGTGCTGATGCCGGACGTGAACGAGGACTTCGTCGCCGCCGCGACCCGGGGCGGGTGGCACAGCGAGGCGCTGATGCAGCGCATCGCCGAGGGCGGCCACATCCACTTCGACGAGGTGCCGGAGGCTGTCCAGAGGGTCTACGTCACGGCGCACGACGTCACGCCCGAGTGGCACATCCGGATGCAGGGGGCGTTCCAGGAGTTCACCGACTCGGCCATCAGCAAGACCTGCAACTTCCCCGAGGTCGCGAACAAGGACGACGTCCGGCAGATCTACGAGCTCGCCTACTCGCTCGGCTGCAAGGGCGTGACGGTGTATCGGGACAACAGCCGGCCGATGCAGGTGCTGTCCACCGGCAAGACCGCGATGGCGGTGGCCGGGAACGAGACGGCGCCCGCGGCAACCGGCGCCCCGCTGCCATCCGCGGAGCGGGAGCTGGCGGAGACCCAGGGACAGCTGGCGGAGCTGGAGAGCGAGCTGGAGCGGGTGCGGCGCCAGCTGCACGAGGCGGAGGCGGAGAACGCGCAGCGGCGTCTCAAGCGCTCCCGCCCCGACCTGCTGCGCGGGATGACGCGCCGCATCGAGACGCCGCTGGGCACGGCGTACGTCACCATCACCGAGGACGAGAAGGGCCACCCGTTCGAGGTGTTCATCTCCCTCGGCAAGGCGGGCGCGCCGCTGATGGCCGACGTCGAGGCGATCGGGCGGCTGATCTCGCTGGCGTTGCGCTCGGGGGTCCCGATGGCCGAGATCCACCGGCAGCTCCGGGGCATCAGCAGCGACCGCGTGATCGGGCTCGGGCCGAACAAGGTGATGAGCGTCCCGGACGCGATCGGCATCGCGATCGAGAAGTGGATGCAGGAGAAGAACGAGGGCGTGCAGCAGGAGTTGCTGACCCCGTCGCACGAAGTGAAGGCGGTGCGGCCCGTCGCGTTGAATCCCGGCCACGCCGGCACCCAGCCGGCGCTCGAGCATCACATCGCCGGCCCGCATCTCCTCGGCGCCTGCCCCGACTGCGGGTCGCAGCTGGAGTTCGCCGAAGGATGCGTGAAGTGCCACGTGTGCGGGTACAGCGAGTGCGGCTGAGCCGCCCTGCCTGAGCCGTCACTGTCGACGCCGGCCCCCGAAAGCGGGGGCCGGTTCGTTTCCGGGGGATCGGCCGCGTCTTCCGCCGCCCTTGCGGCCTACGTCGTGCCTGAGGACATTCCCCGCCTTCCAGATGCCCAAACTGATCATCCTGTTCATCACCGCGTTCGTGGACATGGTGGGATTTGTCATCGTCCTGCCATTGCTGCCGTATTACGCCACGGAGTTCGGTGCCAACGCGTTCCTCGTCGGCATCCTGATCTCGTCGTTCTCCGTCGCGCAGCTGGCGGTGGCGCCGCTCTGGGGCCGGGCGTCGGACCGGTACGGGCGCCGCCCGATGATCCTGGCCGGTCTCGTCCTGTCCGTGATCGCCTACGTCGTCTTCGCCTTCGCCGGTTCTCTCTGGCTGTTGCTGGTGTCGCGGGTGGTGCAGGGGATGGGCGGCGGCACGATCGGGGTGGTGCAGGCCTACGTCGCCGACGCGACGCCGCCGGAGCAGCGCACGCGAAGCCTGGGATGGTTGTCGGCCGTGACCAGCCTCGGCGCGGTGGTGGGACCGGCCTTCGGCTCCATCCTCGACCAGGCGTTCGGGCGCCACGCGCCCGGCCTCGTGGCCGCCGCCCTGGCGGCCCTCATCGCTCTCTTCGCCTGGCGGTTCCTCCGCGAATCGAAGGAGATGCGCCCGTCGGGGGCGTTCGGGCGCCCCGCGAGCATCACGGGGCGCGCCGCGCTGCGCCGCGTCGTCTCGCACTGGGGCGAGCCGTCGTCCAGGCTGATCTGGATCTACGCCGTCGCGATCGGCGCCTTCTACGGCACGGGCCCGACGATGCCGCTCCTCCTTTCGCAGCGCATGGGTATCACGGAGCACACGATCGGCTACTTCTTCATGTACTTCGGGGCAATGGGCGTGGTGGCGCGTGCGGGACTGCTGGGGTGGATCGTCGGGTGGCTGGGGGAGGCCCGTCTCTCGCGCCTGGGGATCGTGCTCCTCGCCGGGGGCCTGACCCTCCTGTCGCTGGCCCGGAACTACCCCGTGCTCATCGTCTCGATGACGCTGATGCCGCTGGGGACGGCGTTCCTCTTCCCGTGCGTGACCGGGCTGCTCTCGCAGGTCGTGCCCGGCTCTGACCGCGGACTCTACATGGGCGTCCAGCAGACCTTCGGCGGCGTGTCGCGCGTGCTCTTTCCCGTCGCCGCGGGCCTCATCATGGACCAGCTTGGCCGGGGCGTGCCGTTCGCCATCGCCGCGGTGCTCGTGCTGCTCACTCTGCCGCTGACCGGGGCGATGGACAGCTATCTCCGAGCCCCCGCCCACACCTCGTAGGAGGAATCGTGAACTGGCTGATCGTCGTCCTGCGTCTGCTGCACATCTTCGCTGGTGTGTTCTGGGCCGGCGCCATCTTCACGCTGGCGCGCTTCGTCCTTCCCGCGGTCGCGGCGACGGGCCCGGCCGGGCAGCAGTTCATGCGCCAGCTGACGATGGTGCAGGGTCTGACGAAGACGATGACGCTCGCGGGCGTGACCGCCGTCGTGGCGGGGCTGTGGCTGATGGGGATCGACTCTGCCTGGTACCGGCCCGCGTGGATGGGGAGCTCGATGGGCATCGTGCTCTCCATCGGCGGCCTCGCCGGGATCGGCGCGGCGGTGGTCGGCGTGCGCTCCGGTATGAAGGCAGCACGGCTCGGCGTCCTCTTCAAGGAGCTGGATGCCGCCAAGGGGACCCCGAGGCCGGAGCTCGTCGCTGAGATCCAGCAGATCGGCGCGAAGCTAGGGTCCGGCATCCGCGCGGTGGCGGCCATGCTCACCGTCACGGTGATCTGCATGGCCGTCGCGAGGTACGTGGTCTTCTAGGGTCCGAGCGGCGAGAGCTCCAGCGCGCGCCCGGTGCGCCTGAGGAGGGCCTTCGCTGCCTCGAGGGTCGCGCCGGGCGCGACGATTCTGAGGTCGGCCGCCGTCAGCGTGTCCCCGTCCTGCAGTACGACCGCTTTCCCGCCCGCGGTGACCCGGACCGAGTCTTCAGCCCCCACCACGGCGGTGAACGTGCCTGCCGCCTTGTCCTGGACTGCCGCCGTCGTGAACTCGCCGGAGAGGCCACCGCCGCACAACCGCACCCACCTCGTGTGGAGCAGGACGGCGCTGTCCACCTGCAAGAGGTTCTGGGGATCGAACCCGCAGAGCCCGAAGCCGCGGCTCGCCAGTGAATCAGCCCGAAGCGTGAGCAGCAGGCCCGGCCGGGCGAGGATGCTGTCCACCTGGGCGCGCCTCGTTGCGCGCAGCCGCGCGATCGCCGCGCTCGCCGCCCGGGCCAGCGCCGCGGTATCCACATTGCGCGCGGCGTCGGCGATCAGCGCGTGCTCCCTGTCTCGGTAACCCGATGCTTCCGCAAGCTCGTCCTGGAGCGTCAGGTCGTCCTGCCGCAGCGCTGACCGCCACCTTGGCCCGGTCAGGCGGTCGAGGATGAACCCCATCGCAGGTCCCGTGGCGTAGAAGCGGAAGCGGAGCGACTGGCGCAGGTTCGCCGTGAGGCTGTCGAGCCGCGTGCGGCGGCGCGCCACTTCGGCCGCGGCGTCGGCACGCCACGGGAGTGCGGGGTCGTCTGCGGCCAGCTCGAGCACGCGCACCAGCGCGTACTCGGCCAGTCCTTCGTTCAACTCTGCCTGCGTCTCGAACTCCGCGAACTCGCGCCCCAGGACGCGATGCCGGGCCTCGCGCGCCGCGACGAACTCCCGCGCCGCCTCGCGCAGCTCCTCGCGCGTGCGCGCCGCGAGGGCCCGCGCCAGGAGCCGCCCCTCCAGGGCGACGCCGGCCTCGTTGCGCGCATCGAAGACCGGATAGGAGGTGACGAGGAAGGAGTTCTCCCCGGAGCCGAAGCGGCGCCCCTGCCGCGCGACGGAGCGCTCGAAGACGTGAAAGGCCTCGTGCACCGTGGTACCGAAGAGCAGAGCGTCGTTCGCCTCCGGAAACACGACGACCTGGGCGGCGCTCCGGCCCGCCAGCGACGTGTTGGTGCTCGCGGCGGAGCGCGTCGCCGCGCTCTGCCAGAGCGCGCGAGCCAGTCCCGCGATCGGCGCGAAGCCTTCCGGCGCTTGCGCGTCCGGCCAGTTGAGCAACAGAACCCCCTGGTCGGGGACGACGTAGAGCACGGGAATGGTGTCGGGCCGGAAGCCGGGCCAGATGGCGTCGGGATGGGCCGCGGTGACCTTTACGACGGCGGACTCGACGGCCGCCAGGCGGGCGACGACTGCGTGGGGCGGCTCCTGGGCGGCGAGCGGGGCTGCGGCGATGCCCATCGCGAGGAAGGAGCCGAGCTGCCGGGGACGATGCACTAGCGCTCCGCAGGATCGGGGAACACTCTTGAGACTGACGGGCCCCGTGAATAGTTGCATCGAGCGCCCGGTCCCGGGGAGGGCGTCATGTTCATCGGGCACTATGCCGTCGGCTTCGCCTCCAAGCGCGTCGCCCCCAAAGTGTCGCTCGCCTGGTTCATCGGCGGCGCCACCCTGCTCGACCTGCTCTTCCCCCTGTTCGTGCTCCTCGGGTGGGAAAACGCCCGCTTCGTGCCGGCCGAGACTCCGTTCCTGCGCATCAGCCTCGACAACTACCCCTGGACGCACAGCCTGCTGATGGCCGTCGTGTGGTCGGTGGGCTTCGCGCTGCTGTGCTGGGCCGTCACCCGCGCTCGGGAAGCAGCGCTCGTAGCCGGCGCGGCGGTCTTCAGCCACTGGGTCCTCGACTTCATCACGCACCGGCCCGACATGCCGCTGCTCCCTGGTGGCTCGGCGCGCGTTGGCCTCGGCCTCTGGTACTCGACGGCGGGGACCATCGTCGTCGAGGGCCTGCTGTTCGTCGCCGGGGTCTGGTTGTACGCGCGGTCCACCCGTGCCCGAGACAGCATCGGTCGCTGGGCGCTCTGGACGCTGGTCGGCCTCCTGGCGCTCTTCTACGTGGCGAACCTGTTCAGCACGCCACCGGCCAACGCCGGGGCGTTCGCGTGGTTCGGGCTGGTCTTTGGCTGGCTGCTCGTCGCGTGGGCGTGGTGGATAGATCGGCACAGGCAAGTGAGAGGTGAGGCGTAGGAGGTGAGAAGGTCAAGTGAGAAGTGAGAGGAGTAAAGGCGTGAGAGGTGAGACGTGACGGCCAAGACCGATCCGGCGAATACCGGCGCAAGTAGCCCGCAGGGCGACATCCCGTCCGACGAGTTCCGGGCCGCGATGCATCGCGTCGCGGATCTCGTGGCCGACTACCTCGAGCACGGCAGCCGCTATCCCGTACTGCCCAGGGTCCGCCCCGGGGAGATCCGCGCCGCCCTGCCGCCGATGGCCCCGCGCGACCCCGAGCCGCTGGACGACGTCCTCGACGACTACAAACGGCTCATCGAGCCCAACGTCACCCACTGGAACCACCCCGGCTTCATGGCCTACTTCGGCATCACGGGCTCGGGGCCGGGCGTGCTCGGCGAGGCGCTCGCCGCGGGGCTCAACGTCAACGCGATGCTCTGGCGCACCGGGCCCGCGGCGACCGAGCTGGAGGAGACCGTCACCGACTGGGTACGCCAGATGCTGGGCCTGCCGGCGGAGTTCCGGGGCCACATCAACGACACGGCCTCGATGTCGAGCTTCGTGGCGCTCGCGACGGCGCGCCACCGCGCGCCGTTCGAGATCCGCGAGCGGGGGCTGGCCGGGCGCACCGACGTGCCTCCGCTGATGGTCTACTGCAGCGATCAGGCGCACTCCTCCATCGACAAGGCCGTCATCGCGCTCGGCCTCGGTCTGGCCAACCTGCGCAAGGTGCCCGCGGACGACGCGTTCCGCATGGACCCGACCGCGCTCGAGTCGATGATCGCCGAGGATCGCGCCCGTGGCCGTTATCCGATCGCCGTGGTGGCCACGGCGGGGACGACCTCCACCACCAGCGTGGACCCGCTCCAGCCGATCGCGGAGATCTGCCGCCGCGAGTGTGTGTGGCTCCACGTGGACGCGGCCTACGCCGGCAGCGCCGCCATCTGCCCCGAGTTCCGCCCGCGGTTCGACGGGATGGAGCGCGCCGACTCCATCGTGATGAACCCGCACAAGTGGCTCTTCACGCCGGTGGACTGCTCGCTGCTGTTCGTGCGCAACCCGGCGGAGCTGCGGGCCGCCTTCTCCCTGGTGCCGGAGTACCTGCGCACCGACGACGAGGGCGTGACCAACCTGATGGACTACGGCCTGCAGCTCGGCCGCCGGTTCCGCGCGCTGAAGCTCTGGATGGTCATCCGGGCGTTCGGCGTGAGCGGCCTCCGCGACCGCATCCGCTACCACTGCGCGCTCGCCGAGGAGCTGGCCGGCTGGATTCGCGCGGAACCAGGCTTCGAGGTCGTCGCCCCGGTGCCGTTCAGCGTGGTCTGCTTCCGCTACGCGCGCGGGAAGGGGAGCCCCGAGGACGACGACCGGCTGAACGAGCGGCTCATGGCCGAGGTGAACGCGGCCGGTCCCGTCTTCCTCTCGCACACGAAGCTCAGCGGGCGGCTGGTGCTGCGGATCGCGATCGGCAACCTGCGGACCACCCGCGAGCACGTGAAGCGGGCCTGGGACCTGATCCGGAAGGCCGCCGCTAAGCTGTGAGCCCCTTCCACACGACCGCGCGGACGTCGCGCGAGCGCTCGCGGGCCCACGCCTGGGCGGCCGCCAGGTTCTTCAGATAGGGCTCCCGCCAGCTCTCCGGCAGATGGGCGCGCATGTAGCCCGGGGTCATGATCTCCTTCCCGGGGCCGCGGCCGAGGTCCACGACGTCGGCGAGGAACCAGGTGGAGGCGCCGGCGTCCATCACATTGATGACGCGGCACTCGAACCACGCCCAGCAGTCCTGCAGGAGGGGGCAGCCGAGGGCGCCGACGCGGTGCGGGATGTCGGCGAGCTTGTCGAGGTTGCGCCCGCTCACGAAGCCGAGCTGCTCGATGAGCCGGAACTGGTCCTGATGGAGGATGTGGAGGCCGTAGCGCCCGGTCTCGAACACCATGTCGTGCGTGTAGTTCATCTTGTGGATGAAGACCGCCACGCGCGGGATGTCCGGGACGATGGAGGCGCGCACCGCCGCGTCGGAGATCATCCCGTTCAGCTTGGTCCCGCGCGCGGCCGTGATCGCCACGACCGGCGCCGTCAGGTCCCGGAGGATTTCATAGCTTTGTACAGGGTCCATGAGGTCGGAATATCCTCGCGTACGCCCGGGCGTCAACGCTTTCCGGCTGCGGCGCGTACATTGGAACGTCGGCGGCCGTCTGCTCGGCTGCCTGCTTGCCTCTCCATCGCTCCACCACAAGGGTAGCCGCCATGCGACGAATTCTGGCCGTCCTCCTGCTCGCCTGTGCCGGTCCCGCGTCCCTGTTGGCGCAGGCCGTGCACCCCGATTCCGCCTTCCTCGCCGCCTTCCGGTGGCGTTCCATCGGCCCCGGCAACATGACGGGCCGCGTGACCGACATCGAGGGCAACCCGCTGAATCCGAAGGAGGTCTACGTCGCCTTCGCGACCGCCGGGGTCTGGAAGACCGTGAACGCCGGCATCACCTGGGCGCCCATCTTCGATCGCACCGGCGTGCACGCGGCGAACGACATCGCCATCGCGCCCTCGGACACGAACACCGTGTACGTGGGCACGGGCGAGGTGAACTCCCGCAACTCCATCTCCCCCGGCGCGGGCATGTTCAAGTCCACCGACGGCGGCCGCACCTGGAAGTACATCGGCCTCGGAGCGACGCAGTTCATCGGCCGGATCCTGGTGCACCCGACCGATCCCAACACCGTCTGGGTGGCGGCGCTGGGCCATGCCTGGGGGCCGAACAAGGAGCGCGGCATCTACAAGACCACCGACGGCGGGCAGACCTGGCGGCTGGTCAAGTTCGTCAGTGATCGCGCCGGGTTCGTGGACCTGTCGATGAATCCCGCGAACCCGAATGTCCTCTGGGCGACATCCTGGGAGCGTGTGCGCGGGCCGTACTTCCTCCAGAGCGGCGGCCCCGGCTCCGGCCTGTGGAAGAGCACCGACGGCGGCGAGAACTGGACGCGCGTCACCGGCAACGGCCTGCCCACCACCATGTGGGGGCGCGCATCCGTGGCGGTCGCGCCCAGCAACCCGTCCGTCATCTACGTCATGGCGGAAGCGGATTCGACGCCGAACCCGGAGTCGGTACGGAGCGCGCGGCAGAAGGGATTCGTGCCCGACACGACCAAGCGCGCCAAGCTTCAGTCCGGCCTGTTCCGCTCGACCGACGGCGGGGAAACCTGGACCCGCATGGAGTCCGAGGACAGCCGGCCCTTCTACTATTCGCAGGTGCGGGTGGACCCGAAGAACGCCGACCGCGTCTACTACATGTGGGAGGCGGTCCGCTTCTCGAACGACGGCGGCAAGACGTCCCGCACGGTGGCGCAGGTGCTCCACACCGACAATCACGCGATGTGGATCGATCCGAACGATCCCGACCACTACCTCGTCGGTGACGACGGCGGCGTGGCCCAGACGTACGACCGGGGCCGTACCTACGACGCCATGCTCCAGATGGCGGTGGGGCAGTTCTACGCGATCGGTCTCGACATGCAGCGTCCGTTCTGGGTGTGCGGAGGCCTGCAGGACAACGGCGAGTGGTGCGGCCCCTCGGTATCCCCCAGCGGCCGCATCTCCAACCAGGACTGGACGAACGTCAACGGCGGCGACGGCTTCTACGCCGCGATCGATCCGACCAACGCGAACATCGTGTACACCGAGTCGCAGGGCGGCGCCATCGCGCGGCTCGACCTGAGGACCTGGGAGCGGCGCAGCATCCGCCCGGGCACGATTCAGACGCCGGGCGGCGGGGGCGGGTTCTTCGGCGGCGGCACCACCATCGGCCGGATGCTGGAGGACTCCGTGGTTCTGGCGCGCGGCGATACGAGCGTGCCGGCCACGCCCGCGCAGCAGCACGTCATTGATTCGCTGAACGCCCGCATCGCTGCCGACACCGCGGTCCTCTCGCGCGACCGCTTCAACTGGCAGACGCCGTTCTTCATCTCGACGCACAATCCCAGCACGCTTTACATCGGCGGCGAGCGGGTGTGGAAGACCGTGGACCGCGGCGACCACTGGTATCCGGTCAGCCCGGACCTCTCGACCCGTGACACCGCGAAGATCAAGATGAGCTTGGCGCTGACCGGCGGCATCACGCTGGACGCGACCAGCGCGGAGACACACGGCACGGTCGTCGCGCTGGCCGAGTCGCCCGTGCGGCCGGGGATTCTGTGGGCGGGAACCGATGACGGCAACCTCTGGCTCTCCAGGAACGACGGCGTGACCTGGGAGAACCTCACCGGCCGCGCTCAAGGCGTGCCCCGCACCACTTGGGTGAGCCGCGTCGAGCCGTCGAATTACGACACCGCGACGGTGTACGTGACCTTCGACGGGCACCGGAACGACGATTTCCATCCGTACGTCTACGTATCGAACGACTTCGGGAAGACGTTCCGCTCGATCAAGGGGAACCTGCCCGACACCGAGTTCGTCCACGTGATCCGCGAGGATCCGCGGCGGAAGGACCTCCTGTTCCTCGGCACGGAGCTGACCGCCTACGTCTCGACGGACGGCGGGGCGAACTGGGAGCACCTCAACGAAGGCCTGCCTCCAGCGCCGGTACACGACCTCAAGATTCATCCACGTGACCGGGTTCTGGTGGCCGGGACGCACGGCCGTTCGATCTACGTGATGGACATCGGCCCGCTCGAGCGCGCGACCGATACGCTCCTGAACGCGCCGGTGGCGGTCTTCCCGGTCGAGCCGGCCCTGCTGTACAACACGCGCGGTGCGGGCGGCGGCGTCGGCTCCATCGGCAATCGTCCGTTCAGCGTGGCAACCCCGAGGCCTGCCGCGCTGATCCCGATCCGCATCAAGGGTGAGGCGCCCCGGCAGTTCGCCGGCCGTCCCGGCGGCGACACGACGCAGTTCAACCCGATGGCAGCGATGTTCGGGGAGCAGGCCGCCCAGTACATGCAGGAAGCCGGTTTGGGCGGCGGCGGCGGGCGGGGCGGCGGCCTGATGGCCCTTCTGATGGGCGGCGCCGGCCGGCCCTCGGCCGACACCGTGCCGGTGGTGATCACCGACGCGGCGGGGGACACGGTGCGCGTGCTGTACACCAACGCCCGTCCGGCGGCCCTGCGGTACATCAGCTGGGACCTGCGGCGCGATCGCGCGCCGCTCGGCCCCGCGGCCGTGCGGGACAGCGCGAAGGCCGCCGTCCGCATGGCGGAAGTCCGGGACAGTCTCAGAAAGGCCGCCGGCGACACGACGGCGGGCGCCCGCCCGGCCAACCTGATGGCCCTGCTGCGCGACCCGCAGCCGGGGGAGCCGGGCTCGTACGTCAACCCGATCCAGCAGGCACTGGGCGGGGGGGGCGGGTTCCGCGGCGCCGGCGGCCTGCTGGGCGGCTCTGGCCCGTTCGTGGAGCCGGGGACGTACCTGGTCACCATCCGGCTCGACGGGAAGGAGTACAAGCAGCCCATCGAGGTGATCCGGCCGAGCGAGAGCTCGGCCCTCAGCGGAGGGTGGCGATAGCGGAGCGGCGCCGGCACGGCGGCGAATGACGACCTAACCCCTCGAACATGCGTTCGGGTTCCGGTGCGAGGCATCACGTCTCGCACCGGACCCGCGCACGGAAATTGCGGTTCCGAAGCCCAAGGGAACCGCATTTTCGTCGTTAGGGGAGACGCTCGTATGACCGCTGTAGCTCGCCCGCCTGCGACGCCGCTCGCGCGCACGCCCTGGTCCGAGTATTACCGCTCGCTGGTCTGCACCGCCGAGGAAGCGCTCAAGGCCGTGCGGAGCGGCGATCGCGTGTACATCCACCCCGGCTGCGCCAATCCGGAACCCCTGGTCGAGGCCTTGAGCGCGCGGGCGCCCACGCTCCGGGACGTGGAGGTCGTGCACCTCCTGACCATCGGGAAGGCCCAGCACACCGCCCCGGAGATGGAAGGACACTTCCGCCACAACGCCGTGTTCATCGGGGCGAACGCCCGCAGGGCCGTGAACGACGGCCGCGCGGACTACACCCCCATCTTCCTGGGAGAGATCCACCGTCTGTTCAGCGACGGCTCCCTGCCGATCGACGTCGCCCTGATCCAGGTGTCGCCGCCCGATGCTCACGGTTTCTGCTCGCTCGGCGTGGGCGTGGACCATACGCTCGACGCCGCGCGCCACGCCCGGCACGTCATCGCCGAAGTCAACGAGCGGATGCCGCGCACGCACGGGGACGCCTTCCTGCACGTGCGCCAGCTCCACGCCGTGGTCGAGACCAACCGGCCGCTGACAGAGCTTCCCGCCGAGGGCGGCAAGGAGGTGGAGGTCACGCACGCCATCGCCCGCAACGTCTCCGAGCTGATCGACGACGGCGACTGCATGCAGATGGGGATTGGCGGGATCCCGGACGCGGTACTGCACATGCTCGCGGACCGGCGCGCCCTCGGGATCCACACCGAGATGTTCGCCGACGGCGTGGTGGACCTGATCGAGGCCGGCGTCATCACCGGCGAGCGGAAGACGCTGCACCGCGGCAAAGTGATCGCGGGCTTCCTCCTCGGCAGCCAGCGACTGTTCGACTTCGTACACGATAATCCGGTCGTCGAGCTGCACCCGCTCTCCTACACCAACGACCCGTTTGTCATCGCGCAGAACGACAACATGGTGGCGATCAACTCGGCCATCGAGATCGACATCACGGGGCAGGTATCGTCCGACTCGATCGGTACGACGTTCTTCAGCGGGTTCGGCGGCCAGACCGACTTCATCCGCGGCGCCTCCCGGTCGCGGGGCGGCAAGCCGATCATCGCGCTGCCCGCGACCGCCAAGGGTGGCGAGCTGTCGCGGATCATGCCGGTCCTCGCCCCCGGCGCCGGCGTGGTCACCACGCGCGCCGACGTGCGGTGGGTGGTCACCGAGTACGGCGCGGCCTATCTGTTCGGGAAGACCGTGCGCCAGCGCGCCCGCGCGCTGATCGACATCGCGCACCCGAAGTTCCGCGAGACACTCGAGCGGGCGGCGCACGAGCGGAAGCTCCTCTAGTCGCGACGGGGGTGACCCATGATCACACAGCTCGGCAACGTCACGGTCGTCATCTCCGACATCGCGCGGTCGCGCAAGTTCTTCCGCGACAAGCTCGGCCTGCGGTTGAGCTTCTACGACAAGAAGCACGAGTGGCTGTGCTTCGACGCCGGGCGGGTCGCGTTCTCCCTCAAGCCGCCGTGGAACAAGAAGTCGAAGAAGCTGGTGGGCGTGAAGACGGGCGTGAGCTTCTACGTGGACGACATCTACGAAACCTACAAGGACCTCAAGAAGAAGGGGGTCAAGTTCACGCTGAAGCCGCGCAAGGAGTCGTGGGGGGGCATTCTCGCCAACTTCGAGGACCCCGACGGCAACAAGTTCTTCCTGCTCCAGATGCCGGCGGATATGGGGAAGTAGCGGCCGGCCATTGAGCTTTGCGCGATGCGGCGTCAGTTTCGGCTGATGCCGCATCGGCGTTTCGTGGGCGACCTCCCGACGCCCGCCCTGCTCCTCGACCGGGACGTGCTCGAGCGGAACCTCACGGCGATGGCCGCAAAGGCGCGTGCGCTCGGCGTCGCCCTCCGGCCCCACGTCAAGACGCACAAGTGCCCCGAGATCGGCCGCCTGCAGCTCGCCGCCGGCTCGCGCGGCATCACGGTCGCGACGCTCGCGGAGGCCGCGGCCTTCGCCGACGCCGGCTTCGACGACGTCACTTGGGCCTTCCCCCTGGTCCTCGCGCGCCTGGAGGAGGTCGTCGCCCTCGCGCGCCGGATCACCCTCCGCGTCACGGTGGAGTCGGCGGCGGCAATCGAGGCGCTCGGTGCGGCGGCGCGCCGGGCCGGCCTGGAGGCGCACGCCTGGCTGGAGGTGGACTCGGGGCACCACCGCTCCGGCGTGGACCCGGACGCGCCAGCCGCGGTTGACCTGGCGCGCCGCCTGGCGGCCGAGCGGGGCGTGGTGTTCGACGGCCTCCTCACCCACGCCGGCCACAGCTACCACGCGCGCTCGCGCGAGGAGCGCGCCGCCGTCGCCGAGCGCGAGCGGGCCGCGATGGTGGCGTTCGCCGGGCGGCTCGAGCGCTCCGGCGTGCCGGTGCACGGCGTCAGCGTGGGGTCCACGCCGGCCATGTCGGCCGTCCGGAGCCTCGAGGGCGTCACCGAGGTGCGCCCGGGCAACTACGCCTTCTACGACTTCATGCAGCTCGCCGCCGGCGTCTGCGCGAGCGATGACTGCGCGGTGACGGTGCTGACGAGCGTCGTGTCGCATCAGGCCGGCGCCGACCACGTCGTGGTGGATGCGGGTGCCCTGGCGCTCTCAAAGGACCCGGGCCCCGACGACCCGACGCTGCGGCGCGGCTTCGGGCCGGTGCTGAAGGGCCTGACGGGGCACGAGCTCGATGGCGCGCTGGTAGTGCGCGGGGTGTCGCAGGAGCACGGGATGGTGGGGGGCGAGCGCGCGGAGGACGTCGCGCGCCTCGCCGTCGGGGACCGGATCCGGATCCTCCCCAACCACTCCTGTCTCACCGTCGCGATGTTCGACGAGTACCAGGTGGTCCGCGGCGAGGAGGTCGTGGACCGCTGGCCGATCCGTCGCGCGCGCTAGCCGCGCGACCCTGGCGCCGGGCTACCAGCGCGCTAGGTTGAATCCCATGGCCACCGTCTACCTCAACGGGCAGTTCCTGCCCGACAGCCAGGCGCTCATCAGCCCGCTCGACCGCGGGTTCACTTACGGCGACGGCGTGTACGAGTGGATCCGCGCGTACAACGGCAAGCCGTTCCTCCTCGGCGAGCACTTCGCGCGGCTGGCGTCGAGCTGCGCCAAGATGCGCATCGGCGTGCACCTCACGCCCCTGGAGGATGCCGCCGTGCGGCTCCTCAAGGAGAACGGCCTGACGGGCGACGCGGCGATCTACATCCAGATCACCCGCGGCACCGCGCCGCGCTCCCATGTCTTTCCGCCGGCGGACACGAGGCCGACGGTGTTCGGGATGGCGTGGGCGTTCAAGCCGAACCCCGCCTTCGTGGCCGGGGGGCCCGGCGCCATCGCCATCCTGGAGCCCGACGTCCGCTGGTCGCGCTGCGACATCAAGGTCACGTCGCTCATCCCCAACTCGTTCTCGGCGCAGCGGGCCAAGGAGCTGGGCGCCCACGAGGGGCTGTTCGTGCGCGACGGCGTGGTGCAGGAGGGCTCGCTCAGCAACTTCTTCGCGGTCTTCGACGGCGAGGTGCGCACGGCGCCGCTGTCGAACTACATCCTCCCGGGGATCACCCGCGCGCTGGTGCTCGACCTGTGCCGGGAGCACGGCATCAAGTGCCGGGAGACGCCGGTCTTCACCACGGAGCTGGCCGACGCCGACGAGATGTTCTTGACCAGCACGCCGTACGAGGTGGTGGGGATCGACTGTCTCGAGGGGCGGAAGCTGCCGGCCGAGCGGCCGATCACGGCCCGCCTGGCGCAGCTGTACCGCGAGATCGTGGCGCGGGAGTGCGCGTAGCGTGACGGCCGCGGAGGCGCTCCTGGCGCGTCACGAGCGCCTCTGCTTCCGCCGTGCCTTCCCGCGCAGCGCCGCGGAGCTGCGCCGCTCCGAGCGCGAGCTGGCGCAGTTCGAGCGTCTGGCCGGCCGGCACCGGGACGCGCTCCGGAATACCGGCATTGCCGGCACGACGTACCACTATCCCTTCAACCACACGATGGTGCGGTGGCTGCGCGAGCGGTACGGCCGCGCGGCGGAGATCGACTGGCCCGCGTACAAGCGCCGGCCGTGGGACGACGTCGCGGCGCTGCTGTCCCTCGTGGTGGCCTGGGCGGAGAACGAGGGGCTCGACGACGACGACGTCCCGTCGTGGGACTGGATCCGGGCGGCCAAGGGCGCGGACGACCGGCGGACCGACCTCGCCTGGCTCCTCGACGTCCTCGCGGCCCAGCGGTTCCCGCCGCAACTCGAGTCGCACCTCTTCGAGGCGCTCAACCTGCCGATCCGGTGGGACCTCGCCGGCTGCCGCGACGCGGTCACCCACGCGCGGCTCCCGGCGCGCCCCTTCTTCCACAAGAAGCTGCTCACCGGGCGCCCGGCCGACTTCCGGCAGGAAGTGCTGCGCGCGCCGGGCCCGCTCCGGCTGCTGAGCCCCGAGCGGGCAGACCGCGTTGTCAACGCCGCGCGGGCTGCGCTCTCCCAGCGGGAGCGCGAGTTCCACGTGATCGTGCACGGGAACCGGCGCGAGGTCTACCGCGTGGACGCCGAGCGGGGGCTCGAGATCTACGTGATCGGCCTCGTGCCCGCGCTGCGCCTCACGCTGGAGAGCGACTACGGCGCGCTGCTGGTCAAGAACGGGGTGCCGATCGGGTACGGGTACGCCGTGCTGCTGTTCGACCGCGCCGACATCGGCATCAACATCTTCCCGACCTACCGGGGCGGCGAGTCGGCCTACGTCTTCCACCGCTTCTGCGCCGTGTTCCACCACCACTTCGGGGCGCGCAAGTTCGTGATGCGGCGCTACCAGATCGGGTATCAGAATCCCGAGGGGATCGAGGCCGGGTCCTTCTGGTTCTACTACAAGCTCGGCTTCCGCTCGCTCTCGGCCGCCGTGCGGCGGCGCGCCGAGGACGAACGCGGGAGACTGGAGCGCCGGGGCGCTCGGAGCGGCCCCGACGTCCTGCGCGCGCTGGCCAAGAGCGACATGCTTCTCGCCACGGACGGGACGGCGCCCGAGGCGTTCCGCGACGTGGACGTCAAGCGCGTGGGTCTGGCGGTGACACGCCTGATCCGCCTGCGCTTCGCCGGCGACCGGCCGCGGGCGCTGCGCGAGATCGTGCGGCGCGTGGCGCTGGCCCTCCGCGCCCCGGCCCGCGCCGTCCCGGAGCGGCTCGCGCCCGTCGCCGCGCTGGTCCCGGACCTCGCGCGCTGGGAGGGCGCCGAGCGGCGCGCCCTCCTCGCCCTCCTCCGCGCCAAGGAGGCGCCGCGGGAGCGCCCGTTCGCGCTGGCGATGCTGCGCCATGCCCGCTGGCGGCGGTGGCTCCTGGAGACCTTCCCGACCCCTGGCGCCTGACCGCGTGCTGCCGCACGCCTGCTGAGCGGGTCCGTCCGGCGTATCTTTGGTGCTTCACGCCAGTCGGGGGAGTCTCCTGAGCATACGTCACGCCAAGATCGTCGCGACCTTGGGCCCGGCATCGTCGTCGCTCGAGGTCGTCGAGTCGCTGGTGCGTGCGGGGATGGACGTGGCGCGGATCAACGCGAGCCATGGCACGAGCGACGAGCGGGCCGCCCTGATCCGGACTCTGCGCGCCGCGGCTGAGCGCGCCGCGCGGCCCGTCGCCGTCCTCGTGGACCTGCAGGGGCCGCGCATCCGCGTCGGCGACCTGAAGGCGCCGGTCGAGCTCGAACCGGGCGCGACGGTCGTCTTCGCGCCGGAGGGCGCCGCGGGTCCGGGCGAGATCCCGACGACCTTCGACCTCGCGGCGGACGTCAAGGCGGGCGCGCAGATCCTCCTCGACGACGGGCTGATCGTGGTCGAGGTGACGGCCGTCCGGCCGCCGAGGGTCGAGGCGCAGGTGCGCTGCGGCGGCGAGCTCAACAGCCACAAGGGGATGAACCTCCCCGGCGTGGCGGTGTCGGTGCCGCCGATGACGGACAAGGACCGGGTGGACGCGGCCTTCGCGGTGGAGCAGGGGGCCGACTACGTCGCGCTCTCGTTCGTGCGCCGCGCCGAGGATCTTGGGGCGCTCCGCGCGCTGCTGCCCGTGGACGTCCGGATCGTGGCGAAGATCGAGAAGGACACGGCCCTGGACGACATCGAGCGCATCGCCGACGCGTCCGACGCGATCATGGTCGCGCGCGGCGACCTGGGCGTGGAACTGCCGTTCGAGATGGTGCCGCTGGCGCAGAAACGCCTGATCCGCGTGGCGCTGGAGCACCGCCGCCCGGTCATCACGGCCACTCAGATGCTGGAGTCCATGGTCCACAGCCCGCGGCCGACGCGCGCCGAGGCCTCCGACGTGGCGAACGCGATCCTCGACGGCACCGACGCGGTGATGCTCTCGGCGGAGACGGCGGTCGGAGAGTACCCGCGCGAGGCGGTCGAGGCGATGGATCGGATCATCCGCGCGGTCGAGGGGGATATAGGCCGTGAGGCGCGGCTGGAGCGGCGGGCGAGCGCCGGGGCGGACGGGCGGCCGGCCCGCTCCGAGCACGCGGTGGCGGCGGCGGCGGTGGCGGCCGCCCGGATGCTGCAGGCGCCGCTCATCGTCACCTTCACCAAGAGCGGCTTCAGCGCGCGGGTGGTGGCGGCGAGCCGGCCGCCGATGCCGGTCCTCGGCGTGACCGACGGCGAACAGACCTACCGCCAGCTTGCCCTGGTCTGGGGCGTGGTGCCGATGCTGGCCGGGGGGCCGCCGAGCTACGACGCAATGCTGGACGCGGCGCGCGGGAGGATCCTCGACAGCGGGCTCGCGAAGAAGGGGGACCGCGTGGTGGTCACCGCCGGCGTTCCGTTCGACGTGCCCGGAACGACCAACCTGGTGAAGGTGGAAGAGGTCTGAGGTGCGGTTGACCTTCCTCGGCACCGGGACGTCGTTCGGCATCCCGCAGATCGGATGCTCGTGCGCCGTCTGCACGTCGGCCGACCCGCGGGACCGGCGCAACCGCACCGGCGTCGCGGTCGAGGCGAACGGGAAGACCATCCTCGTGGACACGCCGCCGGAGCTGCGGCTCGCGATGCTCAAGGCGGGCATCGGCGCGGTGGACGCCGTGCTCTACACCCACGACCACGCCGACCACACCCACGGCATCGACGACCTGCGCGCCCTGTCGGGCCACAACCGCGGGACGGTGCCGATCTACGGTCCGGCCGACGCCCTGGAGCGGATGCGGCTGAAGTTCGACTACATCTTCGATCCGCTGGCGCGGCCGATCCCCGGCTCCTCGCGGCCCGACGTCCAGCTTCACGCGCTCGAGTCGGGCGTGGAGGCGATGGTCGCGGGCCTCCCGGTGCTGCCGCTTCGGTTCTCCCACGGCCCCTCGGACGTCTTCGGGTACCGGATCGGCGCGCTGGCCTACCTCACCGACGTGAAGGCGGTGCCGGCGGACGCGCGCGCCGCCCTGCAGGGGCTCGACGTGCTGGTGCTGAACGCGCTCTTCCACCGCGCGCACCCGACGCACCTGTCGATCCCGGAGGCCGTGGAGGCCGCGCGCGCCATCGGCGCGCGGCGGACCTACCTGACCCACCTCACGCACGAGACCGGGCACGCGGCCCTGCTGGCGGAGCTGCCGCCCGGCGTCGAGCCCGCCTACGACGGGCTGGTGGTGGAGATCGCATCGCCCGTGGCGGACATCTAAGCTGGACGGTACGCGAGAGCCGGGAGGCACTGTGAGCGGTTCAGCGAGGTGGCGGCCCATGCGCCGAGCGCGCCGGTGTCGCACCTCCAGCCGATGCAGGCGCTCGTCGCGCAGGCCATGGCGCCGACCCGGTTCGCCCTGCTGCTGATCGGGATCTTCGCGGCCATCGCCGGGCTGTTCCTGGCCGTGGCGGCGGCGAGCTGGGTGCCGGCGCGCCGCGCGGCGCGGCTCGATCCGGCGGACGCCCTGCGCGAGGAGTAGGGCGGAGCGCGGGGCGACCTCTCCGGGGTGAGCTGAGCCCGCCTACGACGGGCTGACGCACCGCTCACCCTGATTGCGGCTAATGGCCCCATCCCCCTCTGGGATGACAGCCCAATAGCTGATTGCGGTGCTTGGCACGGCGCCCTTAAGGTTGGGCGTGGCCATGCCAAGGGAGGCGTGACGAACCAGATGAGCGCTCGGCACCTCATGTTCCTCGCCGTCGCCGCAACCGCCGTCGTCGCGGCGTTCCCGGCCGCGGGCGCGGCGCAGGACACGACGGCGGTCCCCAAGAAGGACACGACGGCGGTTCCCGTGCCGGGCGCCCGGGATACGACGCACGCCGACACCATGCGCGGCGGCGTCTCCCCGCGAAAGCACCCCTTCATGGCTTTCGTGCAGATGACGTCGGTCAACGTCTTCATAAACCGGATGGACGCGTGGGTCTTGAACGTCAAAGACCCCGCGCCGGTCGGCCACTACGCCAACGTCACGGTCAAGTCGTGGGGCGTCAACATCCGCAGCGGCTGGGTGTGGGACACGGACGCCTTCCAGGTGAACATGTTCATGCACCCGTTCCAGGGCGCCGCCTACTTCCGCTCCGGACGCGTCAACGGTCTCAACTTCTGGGAATCCACGCCGCTCACCTTCTTGGGCTCGTTGGAATGGGAGTTCCTCGGCGAAAAGACGCTTCCGTCGTTGAACGACTTCTACAACACCGGTTTCGGCGGCATCGCCCTCGGCGAGATGACGTGGCGCCTGGCGCTCCTGCTCCGAGACAATCGGGCGCGCGGCCTGGACCGCTTGATCCGTGAACTGGCCGCCTTCCCCATCGATCCGACCGGAGCCGTCCGGCGTGTGCTGAACGGCGAGGCCTGGCATTCGTATCCGAATCCGCGCGGCAGTTACCCGGGGGTATTCGACTGGTTGTTCCAGGGCGGCATGCAGACCGGCGTGGACTCGAGCGCCGCGCGCCGCCACACGGCGACGGGCGAGGCCCTCGTCGAAATGAGCTACGGCGACGCGTTCGTGACGCCCTACTCGCAGCCGTTCGACGTCTTCCAGGTGCGGCTGCGGGCCGGCACGGGGAGCGGAGGCAACGTCAAGGAGTTCCGGGTCACCGGGCGGCTGTGGGCGCACGAGCTCACCGACACGACGGCGGCCACGCGGCACATCCTGACGGTGATGCAGAAGCTCGAGTACGAATCGAGTCCCGCCTTCAAGTACGGCGGGCAGAGCCTGAACATCGGGTTCGTCTCGGGGTTCGCTGCGGGGCACGGCTGGGACCTGCAGACGGCGCTGTACGCCGAGGGGATCATGCTGGGCGCGGTGGACGCGCCGCGCGCCGGCGCGGCCGGCTCCGACCGGACCTACGATTTCGGGCCCGGCCTCGGCTTCGCGGTCAACGCGTCGCTCCGCCTGAAGGGCTTCCCGATTCTGACCGCGCGCTGGCACGGGGCGTACCTGCACTCTGTGAGCGGCTTGTCCGCCGACACCTACACCCAGTTTCCCAGCATCGAGGTCGCCGCGCCGTTGACGGGATCGCTTGGCATCGGCGGTTACGCGGGGTGGTACCAGCGACGCAGCTCCTACATCGGGCGGCCCGGCGAGACGGCCAGCTCGCCGGAGTATCGCGCCTACCTGGTGCTTCATACCCACGTCGGTGCACCGCTGGCGGAGCCCAAGCCATGAGGGTGAGCCCCCCTGTGTGCTTGGCGCGGTCGGTGTCCCGGTCTCTTGCCGCGGCAGCAGCGCTCGGTGTGCTCGCAACCTCGCCCGCGGCCGCGCAGACGCTGTCGCGCCCCGGCTTCTGGATGGACGGCGGGATCGGCTACGGCCGCCTGCGCCTGACCTGCACCACGTGCTCGGGCATCGTCGCCGCGACCGGTCCGGCATACACCGTCTCGGTCGGCGGCGCTGCGTCGCAGAACGTGCTGCTTGGCGCGCAGGGCGAGCTCTGGCAGAGCTCGGGGAACCCGCGGCAACAGGTGACGACCGTGGTCGCCATGGTGCAGTGGTATCCTTGGCCGGCGGCGAAGGTCTTCGTCCGCGGCGGGGTCGGCATCGTCAAGGGCTCCGTGGCGCTGACGGCGGACGCGACCGGCGCGCACTCGACGCGGGGGACGGGCGTCGCACTCACCCTCAGCGCGGGCTACGATTTCCGGCTGACCCCACACTTCGCCGTGGCCCTGCAGGCCGCGACGAACGTCGCGGCGCTCGGCGACCTCACCGTCGGAGGGGCGACGGCCAACGATGTCGTCGCCTACGTGTCACGGATCGGGGTGGCCCTGGTCTGGCGTTGAGTCTTGGCGGGGTCGGCCGGATCCTGCCTGAACCGCCCTACTTCAGCATGACCACCAGCAGCCCTTCGCGCAGGCTCACCCACAGGAAACCCGGGAGCGTCTCGCTCGGAGCGAAGACGTGGTGGATCGGGCCCGTGCGCGGAGCCTTGAGCGGAGCGTCAGGATTGTCGCCGTTCAGCTTCGACCCGGCAACGGTGGACGCGAGCCCGCGCACCGCACCGCCGATGATCCCGTGCAACCGCAGGATGCCACCCGATCCGTGGCCCGTCACCGCGACCGACAGGTCGGTATAGAGCGGCGTGAGCGCACCGCGGGCGACGCCGTCGTGCACCGCAGCGCTGAAGTTGATCTTCTCGACTTGGCCACGGGTGATCTTCCAGTTCTCGAGGTGCTCGAGGACGAGGTTGAAGGCCGTGGCCGGCATCGGGCCGAGCGTCCCGCGGTACGCCATGTCGAAGGCCGGGGCGTCAAACGGGAACGCGATGCGGACGTCGAGCCGCCCGGCGCGCAGCAGCTGTGCGGTGGCCGCGAGGATCATGGAGTCCGCGATCGCCTTCCGGCCGTCGACATGGCGCACCGGCATCGCCGTAGCCTCGATGTGGCTGAAGGTCAGGACCCCGGGCCAATCCTGGGCCGGGCGCACCTCCCGGTACTCGACCTCTCCCTCGTGCACCGCGACCGAATCCACGTCCACCGTTTGCCCGAGGTCCGCGATCCACTGCTGCGGTGTGCGATGCGACGTGGGTCGTGGTACGCCCCGATAGTCGCTCGTGATCTTCACGTGCAGGGAGTCCACCGTCACGCGGCGCGCATGCACGCCCAATCCGAGCGCCAGGGCGCCGAAGTCCATGCCCCGCACCCGCACGTGGGCGACGCCGACCTGGACGATGTCCGGCCGGTAGGGACCACGCTCGAATTCCGCCAACGGCACCGACGGCGCGAACTCGAGGCCCTCCGCGTCGAGCGTGGAGTGTGTGAGGCTCGCCCGGAAGTGACCGATGCGCGCCGCGGTGACGCTGTCGGGGCGCGCCACGAAGCTGTCCACGGCGAGCTCGACGACCCGGCTGAACAGGGGCCGGGCCGCCGCTGCGCTGTCGGCGGGATCGATCGCGAAGTCCACCATGCTCCACCGCGCCCGCTCGAATGCCAACCGGGTCTCCCCGGGACCCGCATGGGGGAGCCGAACTTGAAGGGCGAGGTTCGGAAAGGCTACGCGAGAGATTCTTACCCGCGGCACGCTCGCGGGCGGGCGAGGTACCGTTGAGGGCACCAGGAAGGGCGGGATCGCCGCCCCCTGGGGGGCGCGGATCCCACTGACCGCGACGCTGCCCTTGCGGCAGCCGAACGACCCGGCAACGAAGCCGCGCCCGAGAACCAGGGCCACCAGGTGCACGCCGCTCACGGTGCAGCGGTCGAACGCCACCTTCAGGTCGAGCAGCGGCGGCACGCGCTTCGCGTTCACGCCGACGTTCGTCGTCAACCGGACCGAATCCACCGCAACCCGGCGGAGCAGCCAGTTCAGCCGCGGCTGCCCCAGATCGAGCCGGTAGACACCCCCCGACTGCTGCGCAACGGTCTCCACCGCCCAGTTGCGGAGCAGCACTTTGATGATGCCCGACGCACGCCACCCGACCACCCCCAGCAGGACGGCTGCGAGCACGCCCAACACCACCAGACCTCGCACGAGGGCCGCCCGACGGCGGCGAACGTTCATGTGCGCCCTCCCACGGAGAACTGGCTAGAACGCCTTCTGGCCCCGAATGACGCGAATCAGGACGATCACGATCGCGGCGACCAGATGCGGCGGAGGACTAGGCTATAGACAAAGAGGCCGTCGCGAGACGGCCCCCTGTGGTCCTGACCGGTTCGCAGGGACTGCCTTCAGGCCGTCACCGCAAGAGCAACACGATGATGATGACGATGAGCACCAGCGCCAGGGTCGAAATCACGATGGTGTGCGACCCGCCTTCGGCCGCCGGGGACGACGTCACCGACGCGTTGCTGCGTGCCACACTCGGCTCGAAGCTCTGGAACCGGGGGGAGATCCGCGGTCCCGGCGCGGTGGTGCTCGGGTGACTCGCTTGTGCTGAACTGGCCGGTGCTGCATTTGCCGGCACCACGCGCGCCGAGTCTTGGACCTGCTGGCCCGCCAGCGGCGTCGCGGCGCCCGCGCAGCACACGACGCCCAGGATCATCACAGCCCGCAACAGACGCATCGGCTGATATCGCGTACTCATAGTGAACCCCTCGGTTCTGGTGCTCAGAGTGAAGGGCCCGGGTACCGCTGCTCTGGCAGGCATGGCCTTGACCCGGACAAAGTACCTTCTGGAGCGGAGGGGCCGCTAGTCCATCTGCGTCAGAGTCTGCGCGGACCCGGTTCTGCGCGTGACGCCGTTTTGACGCCTCTCCCGCAGCGCCCTACATTTGCGGTGACACCTTCGCTTCCGGAGCGGTCATGCAGGATATCGTGCAGAAGCTGGTGAGGCCTTTCGGCGGCGCAGTGACGGTGGACGCGGGTGGCGCCATCGGCGTGCCGAAGCCCGCGACGCTCGCGGGCCCGGCCACCGATCAGCTCGCCGACGCCGCCGTGTTCGGCGGCCCGACCTGGCGGGACGCGGCGCGCTGGCTGCTCTGGGAGCTCGGGCAGGTGGTCGGCGTGCGGCCGGCCTCGATTCACGACTTCTACATGGCGCGGGGCAAGGGGCAGGTCTACGGCTTCACGGTGCCCGCCGTCAACATCCGGGGCATGGCCTACGACTCGGCGCGCGCCCTGTTCCGCGCCGCTGTGAAGCGCCAGGCCGGGGCCTTCCTGTGCGAGATCGCGCGTTCCGAGATGTCGTACACCGACCAGCGGCCGGCCGAGTACGTCGCCGTGCTCTTGGCGGCGGCACTGCGCGAGGGCTTCCGCGGCCCACTGTTCGTCCAGGGCGACCACTTCCAGATCAACGCGAAGAAGTACGCCTCGGACCCGGAGGGCGAGGTCGGAGCGGTGAAGGCGCTGATCAAAGAAGCCGTCGCCGCCGGCTTCTACAACATCGACGTGGACACCTCGACGCTGGTGGACCTCAAGCAGCCGACGCTCGACACCCAGCAGCGCGTCAACTACGAGCGCGCCGCCGAGCTGACGGCCGTGATCCGTGCCGAGGAGCCTGCGGGCGTCACCATCTCGGTCGGGGCCGAGATCGGCGAGGTCGGCGGGAAGAACAGCACGATCGAGGAGCAGCACGCCTTCATGGACGGCTACCGGCGCGCGCTCGCTGCGCGCGGCGCCAAGCTGACCGGCATCTCGAAGATCAGCGTCCAGACGGGGACGAGCCACGGCGGCGTCGTGCTGCCGGACGGCTCGATCGCCGAAGTGAAGCTCGACCTCGACACGCTGAAGAAGCTCTCCGAGGACGCGCGGCAGAAGTACGGGATGGCCGGCGCGGTGCAGCACGGCGCCTCGACGCTGCCGCCCGAGGCGTTCGTCCGGTTCCCGGAGGTCGAGGCGGCGGAGATCCACTTGGCCACGGCCTTCCAGTCGCTGCTGTTCGATCACGAGGCGACGCCGGCCGCGTTCAAGGCGAAGCTCTACGACTGGCTGCGCGAGAACGCGGCCACCGAGCGCAAGACCGGGGAGACGGACGAGCAGTTCTTCTACAAGACGCGCAAGAAGGCACTCGGCCCGTTCAAGAAGGACTGGTGGACCCTGCCCGAGGCCGTGCGCGGGGCGCTGGGCGAGGCGCTGGAGGACCAGTTCTCCTTTCTGTTCGAGGCGCTCAAGGTGAGCCACAGCGCGGAGACGGTAGCGCGCTACGTGAGGGCCCCGGTGCTCCGCCGCGCCGAGCCGGCCGCCGCGACCGCGGCGGCGCCGGACGACGCCGAAGCCGGGGAATAGGGGGAGACGATGGCGAGGCACAGCGACGACGATGAGGTGGTGGTGGTGGAGAAGCACGGCTCGCCGGTGGTGCCCTTTCTGTGGGGGCTGGCCATCGGGGCGGGGCTGGCGCTCCTGTTCGCGCCGACGTCCGGCGAGGAGCTGCGGGCGAATATCCGGAGCCGCGGCAAGCAGCTGAAGGACCTGGCCTCCGAGAAGGCGGAGGAGCTGGAGGAGCTCGTGGCCGGCGGGTACGAGAAGGCGCGCGCCCGCGTGGAGTCGGGGCTCGAGACGGCGAAGCAGCGGGTGCACGAGGGCCGGCAGGCGGCGCATGACGTGGTGGAGGCCGGCCGCGGCGCGGCACTGACCGCGCGCGAGGAGCTGGAGAAGCGGCTCGCCGACGCCCGCGAGTCGCGGCGCGCCGGCCGTCAGGCCGCGAAGGACGAGGAGCCCGGCGCGTAAGAGCCGCCGTGGCGGGAGAGGGACGGTTCCGCTGGGTCTTCGCCTGGCATGACGCGCGCAACTTCGTCCGCCGCGTCTGGGAGGGCGGTCAGGAGGCGAACATCCCGTTCTTGGCGAGCGGTCTGGCCTTCGACTTCCTCCTCGCGGCCGTGCCGTTCGTCATCGTCGTCCTCGCCCTTGTCGGCTACGTCCTCAGCGCCAACGCGGCGGCCTCCCGTCTCGATCTGACCTCGTACCTGCGGCACCTCTTCCCGAGCTACGGTGTGAAGGTGGGGGCGGGCCCCTTCGAGCCGGTGATCCGGATGGCCGAGGACGTGGTACGTTCGCGCGGCAAGCTGTCGCTGGTCGGCTTTCCTCTCTTCATCTTCTTCGCGACGCGGCTCTTCGGCTCGCTTCGCGCGGCGCTGTGCGAGGTGTTCGACACCCAGGAGACGCGCTCCGTGCTCAGGGCCAAGCTCTCCGACGCCGGCCTGGTCGTCGCCACGGCACTGCTGATCGTCCTCAACATCGCGCTGAGCGAGGGGATCGCCCTGGCGGTGCGCAATCTCCGCTTCGCCGAGTACTTCGGGGCCCAGCTGCTCGCGTTCGCGTTCCTGCTCGCGCTGTTCGTGATGATCTTCAAGTACGCGCCGGCGCACCGGATCCGGTGGGACACGGCTCTGATCGCCGCCGTGGCCTGCGCCGTGGGGGTTGATGTCGCAAAGGAGGTGCTGAGCGCCTACTTCCGCGCGTTCGTCAGCCCCGAGCAGCTGACCAGCAACGCCACGCTCGGCGCCGTCATCCTGCTGGTCGGGTGGGTGTACTACATGACGTTCGTCTTCCTGGTCGGCGCCGAGATCGCGCAGGTCTACGAGCTCCGTCGCCGCCAGGCGGCGCAGCGCGCCGTCCTCCATTAGGAGCGCGTCCATGTCTCTCCCGTGCCTCCGTGCGTCCGTGCCTCCGTGCCTCCCATGCGTGGTGTCCCTATGCCGACGGTAGACCTCCGATCGGACACCGTCACCCGCCCCTCCGCCGCGATGCGGCGGGCGATGGCCGAGGCGGAGGTCGGCGACGATGTCCTGGACCACGATCCGACGACGCTCCGGCTGGAGGAGCGCATCGCCGAGCTGCTGGGCAAGGAGGCGGCGCTCTTCTTCCCGAGCGGCACGCAGGCGAACCAGAGCGGGATCTGGCTGGACACGCGCCCCGGCACCGAGCTGTTGCTCGAGGCCAACGCACACATGGTCCACTACGAGTTCGCCGGCGTCGCGACGCTGTCCGGGGTGCAGATCCGCCCGATCGCGACGCCCGACGGCCTGCTCACCGCCGAGCTGGTGCGCGGCGCGTTGCGGGCGCCGTCGCCGCACGTGCCGCGCCCCAGCGCCATCGCGATCGAGAACACCCACAACGCCGCCGGCGGGAAGGTGATGCCGGCCGCGGTGACGGACGCCATCGGCGCGGTGGCGCGCGAGGCGAAGGTCAACCTGCACCTCGACGGCGCGCGGCTCTGGAACGCAGCGGCTGCCCTGGGCGTGCCGCCCGCGCGCCTCGCGGCGCCGGCGACCACCGTGATGGTGAGCCTCTCCAAGGGGCTCGGCTGCCCCGTGGGCTCATGCCTCGCCTTTCCGAGCGCGGCGCGGGACGATGTCTGGCAGATCCGCAAGCGCCTGGGCGGCGGGATGCGGCAGTCGGGGATCCTCACCGCGGCCGGGCTCTGGGCGTTGGATCACAACCTCGGCCGCCTGGCCGAGGACCACGCCAATGCCAAGCGACTGGCATCCGGGCTCGCCGGTCATCCAGCGGTGCGGCCGCTCGCACCCGACACGAACATCGTGATGCTCGACCTCGTGCGCGACACGGCGGATGCGGTGATCCCGAGGCTGGCCGAGCGCGGCGTGCTGGTCACCGCGTTCGGGCCGAAGCGCCTGCGCGCGATCACGCACCTGGACGTGAGCGACAAGGACATCGAGCGGGCGGTTCAGGTCATCGCCGAGGTGCTGCAGTAGTGTCTTGACGAGATCTTGACGCTCTCCTGTCGAGTTCTGACACCGTCTTGATCTCCCGCCTCGTATCCTCCCCAGGCTGCATCAGGAGGGGAAGATGCTCGACGTCGTGTACATCCTGGTCACCCTGGCCTTCTTCGCTCTGATGCTGGCCTATGTGCTGGGCTGCCGGCATCTGGGGAAGGAAGGCACCGGCGAGGAGGACCGGCCGTGAGCGCCGAGACGATCGTCGGCGCACTGGTCTCGCTCGCGGTGCTGGTCTACCTGGTCTACACGTTGCTCCGCCCCGAGAGGTTCTGAGCTGCCATGACCGCAATCGGCTGGCTCCAGATCCTCGTCTTCTCCCTCGCACTGCTCGCCATCACGAAGCCCGTGGGCGTGTTCCTGGTGCGCGTCTACGACGGCTCCGTGCACTGGCTGGCGCCGGTGGAGCGGGCGATCTACCGCCTGTGCGGCATCGACCCGGCCGAAGACCAGCACTGGACGCGCTACGCGGCGAGCCTGCTGGTCTTCAGCGCCGTCTCGATGCTCGTGACCTACGTCGCGCTACGCCTCCAGGCGCATCTGCCCCTGAATCCGTTCCATCGCGCCGCCGTTCCCGACCGGCAGGCGTTCGAGACCGCCGCCTCCTTCACGACCAACACCAACTGGCAGTCGTATTCCGGCGAGACGGTGATGAGCTACCTCTCGCAGATGATGCAGCTCGCCTTCCACAACTTCGCCTCCGCAGCCTCGGGCGTCGCCGCGGCTGTGGCGCTGGCGCGCGGGATCGCCCGCCGCTCCGGCGGGCGCCTCGGCAACTTCTGGACGGACCTGGTCCGCGGCACGCTGTACGTGTTCCTGCCCTTCTCCTTCGTGCTCGCACTGCTGTTCGTGCAGCAGGGCGTGATCCAGAACTTCCACCCGTACGTCACTGCCGCCACGCTCGAGAACGCGAAGCAGGTGCTGGCGATGGGGCCCGTGGCGAGCCAGGAGGCCATCAAGCAGCTCGGCACCAACGGCGGCGGGTTCTTCAACGCCAACGCGGCGCATCCGTTCGAGAACCCGACGCCGTGGACGAACTTGCTCTCGACGTTCGCGATCTTCATCGTGCCGGCCGGCCTCACCTACATGTTCGGGCGGATGGTGAAGAGCCAGAAACACGGCTGGGCGCTCTGGGCGGCGATGTTCGCGCTGTTCCTGGCGGGCGTGACGACGGCGTACTGGGCCGAGGCGCGCGGCAACCCGATCCACGCGGCCCGCGGTGTGGACATCGTGGCGTCCGGGACTAATCCCGGCGGGAACATGGAGGGGAAGGAGGTCCGGTTCGGCATCGCCGGCTCCGCGCTCTATGCGACGGTGACGACCGACGCCTCCTGCGGCGCCGTCAACTCCATGCACGACTCCTTCACACCGCTCGGCGGAATGGTCCCGCTCGTCAACATCCAGCTCGGCGAGTTGATCTTCGGCGGCGTCGGGTCGGGGCTCTACGGGATGCTGGTGATGGCCATTCTGACCGTGTTCATCGCGGGGCTGATGGTCGGCCGAACGCCGGAGTACCTCGGCAAGAAGATCCAGAGCCGCGAAGTGCGGATGGCGATGCTGTACGTCTTGATCTTCCCCGCCATCATCCTGCTCTTCACGGCCGCCTCGGCGGCGCTGCCTGCCGGGCTCAAGGGCCTCAACAACGCGGGCCCGCACGGCCTTTCGGAGATCCTGTACGCGTTCAGCTCGGTGACGGGGAACAACGGCAGCGCGTTCGCCGGCCTGACAGGGACCACCTACTACTACAACACACTGCTCGGTCTCGGCACGCTGTTCGGGCGGTTTGCCATGATGGTGCCGATGCTCGCGCTGGCCGGCTTCCTCGCGGAGCGCAGGGTCGTGCCCGCCTCGGCCGGAACGTTTCCGGTCACGACGCCGCTGTTCGTCGTGCTCCTGATCGGTGTCATCCTGATCGTCGGCGCGCTCACCTTCTTTCCCGCGCTCTCCCTCGGCCCGGTGGTGGAGCACCTGCTCATGAATGCCGGGAGGCTCTTCTAGTGGCGACGGTCAAGCGGCCGCTCTTCGACCCCCCGATCGTGCGCCGAGCAATTCGGGACTCCTTTGCGAAGCTCGGCCCCCGCCACATGGTGCGGAACCCCGTGATGTTCGTCGTCCTCGTGGGCAGCGTGCTCACCACGCTGGTCCTGGTGCGCGACATCCTGGCAGGCCGTGGCGGGCTCGGCTTCACGCTGCAGATCGCGCTGTGGCTCTGGTTCACCGTCGTCTTCGCGAATTTCGCGGAGGCGATGGCGGAGGGGCGGGGCAAGGCGCAGGCGGACGCCCTGCGGGGCGCGCGCACCAAGACGCTAGCCAAGCGGTTGGGCAATCCCGGGGACCGCAAGTCGGTGCAGACCGTGTGGGCCGGGGAGCTGCGCCGTGGCGACGTGGCCCTCTGCCAGCCCGGCGATCTCATCCCGGGCGACGGCGAGGTGATCGAGGGCGTCGCGTCGGTGGACGAGTCGGCGATCACTGGCGAGTCGGCGCCCGTGATCCGCGAGTCTGGCGGCGACCGCTCGGCGGTGACCGGCGGCACGAAGGTGCTGTCGGACTGGCTCGTCATCCGCATCACGGCGAACCCGGGCGAGACATTCCTCGACCGGATGATCGGCCTCGTCGAAGGCGCGAAGCGCCAGAAGACTCCCAACGAGATCGCGCTGATCATCCTGCTGTCCGGGCTGACGATCGTGTTCCTGCTGGCCGTGGTGACGCTGCAGCCGTTCGCGATCTACTCCGGCGGCGCGGTCTCGATTCCGATCCTCGTCGCCCTGCTGGTGTGTCTCATCCCCACGACCATTGGGGGCCTCCTCTCCGCGATCGGGATCGCAGGCATGGACCGGATGATCCAGCACAATGTGATCGCGATGAGTGGGCGGGCGGTGGAGGCGGCCGGCGACGTGGATACGCTGCTGCTCGACAAGACTGGCACGATCACGCTCGGTAACCGGCAGGCGGTGGCGCTGATCCCGGCCGAGGGGGTTTCCGGCGAGAGCCTCGCCGATGCCGCCCAGCTCGCGTCCCTGGCCGACGAGACGCCGGAGGGACGCAGCATCGTGGTGCTGGCGAAGACGAGCTACGGGCTTCGCGAGCGGGACATCCAGGGTCTCGGCGCGACGTTCATCCCGTTCAGCGCGCAGACCCGGATCAGCGGCGTGAACCTCGACGGGCGCCGGATCCGCAAGGGCGCCGCCGACGCGATCGCGGCGTTCGTGGCGGAGCAGGGCGGCTCCGTGCCGCGGGCCGTCCAGGCCTCCGTGGAGGGAATCGCGCGCGAGGGGGGCACGCCGCTCGTCGTGGCCGAGGGTGCACGCGCCCTGGGCGTCGTGCACCTCAAGGACATCGTGAAGGGCGGCATCCGGGAGCGCTTCGCCGAGCTGCGGCGCATGGGCATCAAGACGGTCATGATCACGGGCGACAATCCGCTCACCGCCGCCGCCGTGGCCGCCGAAGCCGGGGTGGACGACTTCCTCGCCCAGGCGACGCCCGAGGACAAGATGGTGCTGATCAAGCGCGAGCAGGCGGGCGGGCGGCTCGTGGCGATGACCGGGGACGGCACCAACGACGCGCCGGCCCTCGCGCAGGCCGACGTCGCCGTGGCCATGAACACCGGCACGCAGGCGGCGAAGGAGGCGGGGAACCTGATCGACCTCGACTCCAATCCGACCAAGCTCATCGAAGTGGTCGAGATCGGGAAGCAGCTCCTCATCACCCGCGGCGCTTTGACGACGTTCTCGATCGCCAACGACGTGGCCAAGTACTTTGCGATCATCCCGGCCATGTTCGTCGCCACATATCCGGCGCTGCAGGCCCTCAACATCATGCGCCTGCACACCGCGCAGTCGGCCGTGCTGTCCGCGGTCGTCTTCAACGCCCTCATCATCATCGCCCTCATCCCGCTTGCCCTGCGCGGCGTGCGGTGGCGGCCGGCGCCGGCCGCGCAGATCCTGCGCCGCAATCTCTGGATCTACGGCGTGGGCGGCATCCTGATCCCGTTCGCAGGGATCAAGGTGCTCGACTTGGCTCTCACCCTTCTTCATCTGGCCTGACGATGCTCAAGAACCAGCTTCGTCCAGCGATCGTCGTGACGCTCGTCCTGATGCTCATCACGGGTGTCCTGTATCCGGGCGTCGTGACGGGGATCGCGCAGTTGCTTTTCCCGCGGCAGGCCAACGGCTCGCTGGTGACGGTGGACGGGCGGGTCGTCGGGAGCCTGCTGATCGGGCAGACCTTCGCGAGCGCGCGCTACTTCCATGCCCGGCCTTCCGCCGCGGGCAACGGCTACGACGACACGCTGTCCACCGGCACCAACCTCGGCCCCACGAGCGCTAAGCTCGCGGACACCCTCATCGTGCAGGCAGTAGACAGCGCGGTGAAGCTCGATCACTGGGTGAAGGGGCAGATCCCGGCCGATCTCGTCACCTCGTCGGGCTCGGGGCTCGATCCCGAAATCTCGCCGGCCAGCGCCGAGGGCCAGGTGCCGCGCGTCGCCCGCGCCCGCGGTCTGGACGTCGCCACCGTCCGCGCGCTGGTCGCGCGGCACACCAAGGGCCGCACCCTCGGCATCCTGGGCGAGCCGCGCGTCAACGTCCTCTGGCTCAATCTGGCCCTGGACAGTCTCGGAGGTCTCAAGTGAGCGTACGTCTCGCCCTCGCTGGACTCCTCGTGCCCGGGCTGCTCGCGGCGCAGGACACGACGCATGCCGCGCCGGCGGCGGACACCGCTTCGGCCAGGACCCCGTTCGCCTTCGCGGACTTCACCTGGCTGCAGGGCAACCCGCGCGGCCATCAGAGCGTCCTCGACTCGAAGTACTTCACGGGCGAGTTCCGGCTCGACGCCTCGTACATCGGCGACTTCAACCATCCCGCCGACCACACCCTGGTGGGGACCAGCGAGAGCGGGCGCACGTCGGAGATCCAGGTCCAGCAGCTCGGGATCGGCGGCGACTTCCACACCGACCACGCCATCGGCCGGCTGATGACCCAGTTCGGGATGTACTCCACGATGACGCCCCGGAACGACGCCAGTCCCTCGCGCGGCCAGTGGAACCTGTCCGATGCCTACCGCTACATCTCCGAGGCGTACGGCGGCTATCACTGGAACGTGTGGAGCGGGATCAATTTCGAGGCCGGCATCTTCATGTCATACGTGGGGCTGTTTGGCTACTACAATTTCGACAACTGGGCCTACCAACCCTCCTACGTCTCGTCGAACACGCCGTGGTTCTTCAACGGGCTGCGGGTGCAGATCTTCCCCAGCGACAAGCTCAAGATCGAGCCGTGGCTCGTCAACGGCTGGCAGTCATATGGGATGTTCAACGAGAGCCCGGGCTACGGGATGCAGGTTCTGTGGCGGCCGACCGGCTCCCTCTCGGTGCTGTCCAACAACTACTACGGCTACGACTGGCTGGGGATCCCGGGGCGGGCCCGGGTGCACACCGACAACAGCGTGCAGGTCAAGTACCTCGACCGGCCGAATGCCTTTGCGGACAAGATGGCGTTCTCGGTGACCGTGGACGCGGGGTGCGAGAACGGCGGCGGTGTGAGCTGCACCGGCACGAAGCTGGGACCCAAGCAGGCCTTCCTCGGCTACATGGTCTACGACCGCGTCTGGTTCGCCCACGACCGGTACGCCGTCACGGTCGGCGGCGGCGAAATCACAAACCCGGGGCGGTACCTGGTGCTGATGCCGCCGATCAACGGCGCGACCGCAGCGTCGGGGACGCCCTACTTCACGGAGAACCCCGGCGATCCGTTCAGCGCGTGGGACGCCTCGGTGACCTTCGACTACATGCCGGACGACTTCGTGACCTTCCGCGCCGAGTTCGACCATCGCCACGCCAGCGTGCCGTACTTCGCCGGGCCGGGCGGCGTCACGCCGCCGAACGGCAACACCGGCGCGCCGGGCTCCCTGGTGCCCGGCTGGACGCCCGACCTGCGCCGGACCGAGAACCGGATCAACTGCGCCATCCTCGTGAAGCTGTAGGAGCGACCCGTTCGCGCCGCCGGCTGCAGTGCCCTCACCCGTGCCCCGGCCCGATGCTAGCTTAGGCGCGTGAGCGGCCCCCAGAACCGCCGGCCCGATCCCGAGGCTCTGCTCGCGCAGGTGCGTGAGGAGGAGCGGCGCGCGACCCGCGGGCGCCTCAAGATCTTCTTCGGCGCGGCTCCTGGCGTCGGGAAGACGTACGCGATGCTGGAGGCTGCCCGGGCCCGGGCCCGCGAGGGCGTGGGCGTGCTGGTGGGCGTGGTCGAGACCCACGGCCGGCCGGAGACGGCGGCGCTGCTGGAAGGCCTGCCCGCGCTGCCGCGCCGCGCGCAGGAATACCGCGGCATCCAGCTCCAGGAGTTCGATCTCGAGGCCGCGCTCGCGCGGCGGCCGGGCCTCCTGCTGGTAGACGAGCTGGCCCACACCAACGCCCCCGGCTCGCGCCACGCCAAACGCTGGCAGGACGTCGAGGAGCTGCTCGCGGCGGGCATCAGCGTCTACTCCACGCTGAACGTCCAGCATCTGGAGAGCCTCAACGACGTGGTCGCCCAGATCACCGGGGTCACCGTTCGCGAGACCCTGCCGGACTCCGTCTTCGACGAGGCCGACGAGCTGGAGCTGGCGGATCTTTCCGCCGACGACCTCCTCTCCCGGCTGCGCGAGGGGAAGGTCTATCTGCCCGAGCAGGTCGCCCACGCGGTCGAGCGGTTCTTCCGCAAGGGCAATCTGATCGCGCTGCGCGAGCTGACGCTGCGCCGCGCGGCCGAGCGGGTGGACGCTCAGATGCGCGTCTACATGCGGGAGTCGGGGATCCACGCCACCTGGCCCGCGGCCGAACGGCTGCTGGTGAGCGTCGGCCCGAACCCCGAGGGTGCCCGGCTGGTGCGGGCCGGAAAGCGCATGGCCACGGGGCTCAAGTGCGAGTGGCGCGTCGTCTACGTCGAGCGCCCGGGCCAGGCCATCTCGCCCGCCGATCGCGACGCGCTCGCCGCCAACCTCCAGCTGGCGGAGTCGCTGGGCGCCGAGACCGCGATGCTGAGTGGGCACAACGCCGCCGAGGAGATCCTGGCGTACGCGCGGGACCACAACGTGACGAAGATCGTCGTGGGCAAGCCGACCCACCCGCGCTGGCGTGATAAGGTCTTCGGCTCGCTGCTGGATCAACTGGTGCGGGGCAGCGGCGACATGGACGTCTATGCCATCCGCGGTGACGTAGGCGCGCCCCGACGCCGACCGGCGGCAATCGGGCGTCGCTCGCCCCTCGCGGAGTATGGCTGGGCCGCCCTGATCGTCGGCGCGTGCACAGTGCTCGGAGCGCTGGTTTTCCGCGCCCTCACCGTGACCGACGTGGCGATGATCTACCTCCTCGGCGTGGGGCTGGTGGCCTCCCGGTACGGGCGCGGGCCGTCGGTCACCGCCGCGCTGCTCAGCATCGCGCTGTTCGACTTCTTCTTCGTGCCGCCCTACTACACCTTCGCCGTTTCCGACGTCCGCTATCTCCTGACCTTCGCCGTGATGCTGGTGATCGCCCTGGTGATCAGCGCCCTCACCTTCCGGCTGCGCTCGCAGGCGGAAACGGCACGCGAGCGGGAGCGGCGGACGGCGGCGCTGTATGCGATGAGCCGCGAGCTCGCGGCAACTCGCGGCCGAAGCGAGGTGGCGGCGGCCGTGAGCCGGCACCTCGAGGGCACCTTCGCCGCCCGCGTGCAGATCCTGTTGCCGGACGAGGCGGGGCGGGTCGCCATCCCGGTGGGGGCCACACCGGCCTTCCCGATGGACGAGAAGGAGCGCAGCGTCGCGCAGTGGGTCTTCGATCGTGGCCAGGCGGCGGGCGCGGGGACGGACACCCTCTCCGCGGCCCAGGCCTTGTACGTGCCGCTGGTCGGGTCGGCGGGCACGGTCGGCGTGATCGGCCTGCGGGCGTCTGATGCGAAGCGCTTCCACGATCCTGGGCTGCAGCGCCTCCTGGAGACGTTCGCCGGTCAGGCGGCCCTCGCGCTGGAGCGCGTGCGGCTGGCCGAGCAGGCGCAACACGAGCAGGTGGAGGCGGAAGCCGAGCGGCTGCGCACGGCCCTCCTGTCCTCGCTCTCCCACGACATGCGCACGCCCTTGGGCGCGATCACGGGCGCGGCGAGCAGCCTGCTGGAGGGCGGCGCCCTCTCGGAGGCGCAGCGGCGCGACCTGCTCAAGGCGATCCTCGACGAGTCCCAGCGGATGAACCGCCTCATCGGAAACCTGCTCGACATGATCCGCGTCGAGACCGGCGCCCTGGAGGTGCAGCGCGACTGGCAGCCGCTCGAGGAGATCGTGGGGGTGGCACTCATCCGGCTCGAGGAGCGGCTCAAGGACCACTTGGTGGAGGTGAAGCTCCCGCCGGATCTGCCGCTGCTCGAGGTGGACGGGCTTCTGGTCGAGCAGGTGTTCGTCAACCTGCTGGAGAATGCGGCGAAGTACACGCCTGCCGGCACGCCGATCGAGATCTCGGCGGCGCCGCGCGATGGCACCGTGGAAGTGCGCGTCGCGGACCGGGGGCCCGGCCTCCCGTCCGGGGAGGAGGCCAAGGTCTTCGACAAGTTCTACCGCGCGAGCGTGCCGGCGGCCGGCACGGCGCCGGGCGGCGTCGGGCTGGGCCTCACCATCTGCCGCGGCATCGTCACCGCCCACGGCGGCCGGATGTGGGCGGAGAACCGGCCTGGGGGCGGCGCGGTCTTCACCTTCACGCTGCCGCTGCCCAGCCATCCGCCGGCGGGCGTTCCGGGGGAGCCGGCCGAGAGTTAGCTTCCGCCGACTTCGCGGCGGGAGCCCATGAGCGACGTTGCGCCGCTGGTGCTGGTGATCGAGGACGAGCCGCAGATGCGGCGCTTCCTCAAGGCCTCGCTGGAGAGCCACGACTACGGCCTGGTCGAGGCTGTGAACGCGCGCGAGGGACTGAGTCAGGCCACGGGCCGCAACCCCGACGTCATCCTGCTGGACCTCGGCCTCCCCGACCTCGACGGCATCGAGCTGACGCGCCGGCTGCGCGAGTGGTCCCGCACGCCCATCATCGTGATCTCGGCCCGCGGCCGCGAGCAGGACAAGATCGCGGCGCTCGACGCCGGCGCCGACGACTACCTCACGAAGCCCTTCGGCATCGGGGAGCTGCTGGCCCGGCTCCGCGTGGCGTTGCGCCACGCGGCGCTGCCGGACGGAGGCGGCGAGCCGGTCTTCGTCGTCGGAGACCTCAAGGTGGACCTCGCGGCGCGGCTGGTGTTTCGGAAGAGTGCCGAGGTCCACCTCACGCCCATCGAGTACAAGCTCCTGGCGACGCTCGTGCGTCACGCGGGGAAGGTCGTCACCCACCGCCAGCTGCTGAAGGAGGCGTGGGGGCCGAACGCGGTGGAGCAGACGCACTACGTGCGCGTCTACATGACCCAGCTGCGGCACAAGCTCGAGGATGACCCGTCGCGCCCGAAGGTCCTGCTCACCGAATCCGGCGTGGGCTACCGACTGAAGGCAGAATAGGCGGAGTTGCAGAGGGCGGAAGAGCTGCCAGACGGCAAGGAGGGAGTGGTTGCCAGACGTGAGAGATCGGGGGCCAGACCAGTTGTCGGTGCTTGCGTCTGGTCTGGCGCCTCTCGTCTGATAACTGGTAACCACTGCCAACTTGCCGTCTGGCAACCGGCAACTAGGTTTGAGGTGCCCCAGGTCCGTCGGGCGAGAGCGCACGAACCGCGTCAGGGCCCCGAAGGCAGCAGCGCTAAGTGATGTCTCGCGTCGCGGCGGGGTGCCTGGGGCACTCCCCTTCCAGTGTGCAGATTCCGGTTAGCCGGGTGGGCAGGGCAGTTGCGAGACGCCAAGTTGCGAGTGGTTGTGAGTTGCCAGAAGTGAGAATGCAGAGGGCCCGCCAGGCATGTACCTAGCTCTAGCCCGGAAATTCCGTCCCCGCCTCTTCGGCGAGCTGATCGCCCAGGAGCACGTGGCGCGCGCGCTGCGCGGCGCCGTCGAGCAGGACCGCGTCGCCCACGGCTACCTCTTCGCCGGGCCCCGCGGGGTGGGGAAGACCACGGCCGCGCGCATCCTGGCGATGGCCCTGAACTGCGAGACCCGCCACGCCGGAAAGCCCACCGCTGAGCCGGGCGAGCCGTGCGGCACCTGCACCTCATGCGAGCGCATCTGGAGCGGCTCGGCGAGCCTCGACGTCGTCGAGATCGACGCCGCCAGCAACCGCGGCGTGGACGACGCCCGCGACCTCCGCGAGCGCGCGATGTACGCCGCGTCGCAGGAGGGCCGCCACAAAGTCTACATCGTGGACGAAGCACACATGCTCACCCGCGAGGCGTGGAACACGCTCCTCAAGATCCTCGAGGAGCCGCCCCCGGGCGTCGTCTTCGTCTTCGCCACCACCGAGCCGAACAAGATCACCAACGCCGCGGCGCCGGTGATGAGCCGCCTTCAGCGCTTCGACTTCCGTCGCGTCGGGCCGCACGCGATCGCCGACCGCATCCGGGACGTGCTCAAGCAGGAGTCGCTGCAGGCCGACGACGACGCGATCGAGATCATCGCGCGCGTCGCCGACGGCGGGATGCGCGACGCCCTCTCGGTGGTGGACCAGGCCACGGCGTTCGGCGAGGGTCCGGTGACGGCGGCGCGGGTGCGCGAGGTCCTGGGCCTCGTGGACGACGAGATGTACGCGGAGCTGCTGGGCATCCTCGGCGCCCACCGCGCTCCGGACGTCTTCCCGTTCGTGGCCAAGCTGGTGGAATCGGGCGTGGACCTCGCGGCCTTCGCCGAGGGGGCGGGCGACGTGGTGCGCGCGCTCCTGGCGACGCGGCTCGGCGGAAAGCCGGACGGCCTCACGGCCGCACTCGCCGCGCACGTGGCCGCTCTCGCCCCCACCTTCGAGACGGGCGACCTGCTCCGCATGCTCCGGGCGCTGGAAGAGGCCGAGGAGCCGATCCGGCGCGGGTCCAGTCCGAGGCTGGCCATCGAGACGCTCTTGGTCCGATGGACGCTCATGGATCGAACGGTACAGATTGCAGAACTGCTCAGCGGACAGAGTGCAGGCAAGTTGCCGGACGGCAAGTCGCACAGTGGTTCCCAGACGCCAGTCGTCAGAGAAGAGAACAACCCGGCGGCGCCCACTCGGGTCGCCGAGGCACCGGCCCCGCCCGCGCCGCGCCCCGCACCGGGCGCGCCGCTCACGCTCGAGTCGGTGCGCGCCCTCTGGCCCGACGTCGTGGCGACCGCCAGGAACGAGAAGCCCCTGGTCGCGAGTGCGCTCGAGGACGCCGAGCCGGCGACGCTCGAGGGCGACGTGATCCGCCTGCGCCCCCTGGGCGGCAACCCGCTCACCTCGGAAGGCCTGGCCCGCAACCGTCCGGTCGTCGAGGCCATCGCGGCGCGGATCCTCGGCAGGCCGGTCACGGTGGTGCTGGCCGCCGGCGCGACCGGCTCGTCAGGGGGCGAGAAGCGAGCCCCCGCAGCGCCCTCCCAGAGCCCTCCGCCCCCCCCTCCGCGCCTCACCGCGTCGGGGGCCAAGGCCGAGCGGCTGAAGGCCCTCCGGAAGAAGGACCCGAGCCTCGATAGCGCCATAGACAGCTTGGACTTGGACCTCATCGAATAGGCTTGCTTCGGGCCCCCGCGCCTCCTAGGTTTCATTGATGACCGACCCTCGTGCGCTCCTGCAGTTCGGGCAACAGATGCAGGCGCGCCTGGCAGCAATTCAGAGCGAGCTGGCCCAGCGGACCGTCACGGGCTCCGCCGGCGGCGGCATGGTCACGGTGACGGGTGACGGCCGCGGTCAGGTCCGCGAGGTGCACATCGATCCCAGTCTGCTCGGCGGCGACGTGGAGATGCTCGAGGACCTCGTCGTGGCCGCCGTCGCAGAGGTGCAGAAGCGGGCGGCGGAGGTGGCTCAAGACGAGATGAAGAAGGTCCAGAGCCTGCTGCCGTTCCCGCTGCCGTTCTCGCTGTAACCGTGTCTGCGATCGAGGAGCTGGTCGCCGAGTTCGCCAAGCTCCCTGGCATCGGTCGAAAGACGGCGCAGCGGCTGACCTATTTCCTGCTCAAGCAGCCCCGGGAAGAGGCGACGCGCCTGTCGCGCGCCGTCGCGGCCCTTGGCGAGCGCGTCCGCGCCTGCTCGCGCTGCGGTGACCTGACCGAAGCCGACCCGTGCGCTCTCTGCACGGACCCGCGGCGCGACCAGGGCTTGATCTGCGTCGTGGAGGAGGCCTCCGACGTCGCCGCCATCGAGCGGGCGGGGGAGTACCGGGGCCTCTATCACGTGCTGGGCGGGCGGCTGTCGCCGCTCGACGGCGTGGGGCCCGACGCGCTGAACCTGCCGGCCCTGCTGGCGCGGCTCGCGAACGGGACGGCGGTGCGCGAGGTGATCGTGGCGACGAACCCGTCGGTGGAGGGGGAGGCGACGGCGCACTACGTGGAGCGGACGCTGCGGCAGACGGCGCCGGCGGTGGCCGTGAGCCGGCTGGCCCGCGGCCTCCCGGTCGGCGGCGAGCTGGAGTACGCGGACGGCGAGACGATCGCCCAGGCGTTCTCCGCGCGCCGGAAGTTCTCGGGCGAATGAGGAAGCCGCTCTTCTTCGTCGCGGCCACGGCCGTGGGTTTCCTCGGGGGCGCGCTCCTCGCGCAGCGATCGATGGGGCGCTGGCGGACCGCGCTGTTTTCGCCGCGGCCCTTGCGCCGCCTGGCCGCCCTGGGGTATTTGAGCGGGCATCCCGGGGTCGAGGCGGTGCAGGTCCTGCGGGACTACCTCGCCTGGGAGGAGCACCCCGCACTGCGGCGCCGGGCCGAGGCGATCGCCCGGCGGATGGAAGCCAAACTCTCGTGAGGCGGTAGCGCATGCCCGGTGCGTCGAGCTGGTCGTTCCGCGAGCAGGATCACAAGGCCATCACGGAGCAGATGAACGGGCTGCTCCGCGAGACCAACGTGAAGAGCCTGCTGCTTGTGGACCGCGCCGGCCAGGTGGTGGCGAACGTCGGCGAGCCTCCCCAGTTCGATCCCCAGGCGTTCGCCTCGCTCACCGCCGCCGACTTCAGCGCCAACGACCAGCTCGCCAAGATGATCGGCGAGCACGAGTTCTCCTCGCTCTTCCACCAGGGCGAGAAGGAATCGATGTACCTGGCGGACGTGGCGCACCGCGTGATCCTCGTCGCGCTGTTCGACAACCGTGCCACCCTCGGCCTGGTGCGGCTGAAGGTCAAGACGACCGTGGAGGAGCTGACCAAGTTGTTCGAGGACATGTTCAATCGCGCCGGCACCGAGAGCTCCAAGGTCGAGGGCTTCGGGACCAAAGAGGCGGAAGATGAGATCGACAAGCTGTTCGGGGACTGAGGAGCTCGCGCTATGTCGATGATCAACTACGCCTCGCGCGAGATCAACTGCAAGCTCGTCTACTACGGCCCGGGGCTGGGCGGCAAGACGACCAACCTCGAGCACGTCTACGGCAAGGTGCAGCCCAACACGCGCGGCAAGCTCATCTCGCTCGCCACCGAGACGGAGCGCACGCTCTTCTTCGACTTCCTCCCGGTGGACCTCGGCACCATCCGCGGCTTCAAGACCCGGTTCCACCTCTACACGGTCCCGGGCCAGGTGTACTACAACGCGAGCCGCAAGCTCATCCTGAAGGGCGTGGACGGGATCGTCTTCGTCGCCGACAGCCAGGTCGAGCGGATGGAAGCCAACATCGAGTCGATGCAGAACCTGTACGACAACATGTCGGAGTACGGCTACGACCTGACGAGGCTCCCGTTCGTCGTCCAGTTCAACAAGCGCGACCTCCCCAACGCGTCGCCGATCAAGGACCTGCAGGCGTCGCTGAACCCCGGGTGGCCGATCGCCGTGGCCGAGCGGCAGAAGGTCACGCCCGATCCCGTCTTCCAGGGCGAGTTCCTGGTCCAGCAGCTGCCCACCGGCGAGTGGGTCGAGCGCGCGCCCGCCTACGAGGCGGTCGCCATCACCGGCGAAGGGGTCTTCGAGACGCTCAAGGCCATCAGCAAGCTGGTTCTGAAGTCGCTGGGCTGACCGGGCATGTGGAACCTGCCCAACATCCTCACCCTGGCGCGCATCGCGCTCGCGCCCGTCATCGCGCTCCTCCCGTTCATCGAAGGGTACTGGCCCAAGGTCATCGCGTTCGTGATCTTCGTCGCGGCCGCGGTGAGCGACGTCGTGGACGGGTACCTGGCGCGCAGCCGCAAGCAGATCACGGACCTCGGCAAGCTGCTCGATCCGGCGGCCGACAAGCTGCTCCTGATCGCCACGCTGGTGCCGATCTACTGGCTCACGCGGCATCCGACCGTCCTGTACGGCATTCCCTGGTGGGGGAGCCTGCCGCTGTGGGTGGCGGTGATGTTGGTGGGCCGCGAGCTGCTGATGACCCTGTTCCGCTGGCAGGCGCAGCGCCACGGCGTGGTGATCGCCGCCGGCCGGGAGGGCAAGCTCAAGGTCATCTTCCAGGACATCTTCATCGGCGCGACGATCGCCTGGTTCGCGTGGAAGGACTTCCTCGTCAAGACGGGCATCACGGGGCGGATGCGTGACGCCTGGGACGAGTTCCACGGGGCCGTCGTCGCGGTGACGCTCGCGCTCGCGCTCATCCTCACCGTCTACTCCTTCGTCGTCTACCTCTACAGGTACCGCGCGCTGCTCCGGACCGCCGCGCGCTGACATGGACTGCGAGCTGCTCACGGTCGGCACCGAGCTGCTGCTCGGCTACACCGTGGACACCAACGCCGCGCAGGCGGGGCGCCTCCTCGCCGACGCCGGCGTGCGGGTCACGCGCCGCGCCACGGTCGGCGATGACGCGGAGGCGGTGCGCGACGCGGCGGCGGCGGCGCTGGAGCGGACGGGCACGGTCATCGTGACCGGCGGGTTGGGGCCCACCGCGGACGATCTCACGCGCGAGGCGGTCGCCGCGCTGTTCGGCCGTCGGCTGATCCGCGATCCCGCGATCCTCCAGGCGCTCGAGGCGCGCTTCGCGAAGCTGGGGCGCGGGCCGATGCCGGAGTCGAACGCGCGCCAGGCCGACGTGCCCGAGGGGGCGACGGTCCTGCCGAACCGCTGGGGCACCGCGCCGGGTCTCTGGCTCGAGGGCGAAGGCGCGCGGCTCGCCGTGCTCCTTCCCGGCGTCCCCGTCGAGATGCGCGGCCTGCTCGAGGCCGAGGTCATTCCGCGCCTCATCGAGCGCCGGACGCACGGACGCACGGACGCGCAGACGCACGGAGCCGCGGACGCTGGCGCCGGCCCCGAAATCATCCGCTCGCGCACCCTCAGGACGACCGGCATCTCGGAGTCGGCGCTCGCGGACCGTGTGGGCGACCCCGCGAGGCTCGTCGGACCCAACGTGACGGTAGCCTGGCTCCCGTCGCCGGAGGGCACCGACCTCCGGCTGACGGCGTGGGGCCTGCCGGCGGCCGCCGCGGATGCCGCGCTCGCCAGGGCGGTGGCCGCCGTGCGGCCGCTTGCGGGGGCGCACTGCTATGGCGAAGGCGACGCCGACCTCGCGGCGCTGATGCTGACCGAGCTCGAGCGCCGGCAGTGCCGCCTCGCCGTGGCCGAGTCGTGCACCGGCGGCCTCATCGGCGAGCGGCTCACCGCCGTGCCCGGGAGCTCGCGGGTCTTCGTCGGCGGGGTCGTGGCCTACGCCAACGAGGTGAAGCTCGACCTGCTCGGCGTGTCGGCCGACGCGCTCGCCGCGCACGGCGCCGTGAGCGAACCGGTGGCGCGCGAGATGGCGTCGGGGATCGCGCGGACGCTCGGCACCGAGGCGGCGGTGGCGGTCACGGGGATCGCGGGGCCCGACGGCGGCACCGAGGAGAAGCCGGTGGGCACGGTGTGGATCGCGGCGCTCTGGCAGGGGAAGGTGCGCGCCTTCCACTACGTGTTCCCGGGCGAGCGGGACGTGGTGCGCCGGCGCGCGGCGCAGGCGGCACTCGACGCGCTGCGCTGCGTCCTCGCCGGGGAGGGCTAGCGTGGCGGCGGCGGGCTTCGCCGACGTCGCGTTCTGGACCGCCGCGGACGGCGCCCGATTGGCCTTGAGGCGGGCGCCGGCCGCGGGGAGCGCTCGGGGCGCGCTGATCCTGCTCCACGGCTTCGGCGACCACAGCGGCCGGTACGCCGAGGTCACGGCCTGGTTCGCGGAGCGGGGGGTCAGCGTGTGGGCGCTCGACCAGCGTGGGCACGGGCGCTCGCCGGGCAAGCGCGGACATGTCTCGAGGTTCGCACAGTTCGTCTCCGACGTCGCGGCCCTGCGAAAGCTGGTGGGCGGGGAGGAGGGCGCGCCGCAGCTCCTGCTCGGGCACTCGTTCGGCGGGACGGTCGTGCTCCGCTATCTCGAGACCGCTCCGGAGCGTCTGGCGGGGGCGATCGTCTCCAGTCCCTTTCTGGCTCTGGCGACGGCGGTTCCGCTCTGGAAGCGTGCCGTGGCGCGGGCGCTGCTCGATCTTCAGCCCGCGCTGCCGGTGGCGACGGGGCTCGACGTCGCGCACCTCTCCACCGACCCGGCAGTGGGGCAGGCGGCCCTCAGCGACCCGCTGTACCACCGGGTCATGACGCCGCGCGTGTACCACGAGGTGCGGCAAGCGCAGCGGGCGGTCGTGGCCGAGGGGGACCGGATCGCGGTGCCGCTGCTCATCTTGCTGGCGGGGGACGACCGCATTGCCTCGCTCGCGGTCTCGGAGGCGTTCGCGCGCGGCCTCAAGGGTGACGTGTCGGTGACCGTGTACGAGGCGTTCTTCCACGAGATCTTCAACGAGCCGCAGCGCGCGCGGGTGTACCGCGACGTCGAGCGGTGGCTCGACCACGTCCTGGCGGCGTGACCCATGGAACCGTACAAGATCAAGGTCGTCGAGCCCATCCCGGTCACCACCCGCGAGCAGCGCGCGAAGGCGCTGGCCGACGCGGGCTACAATCTCTTCAACGTGCCGGCCGCGCTGGTCACGATCGATCTGCTCACCGACTCAGGCACGTCGGCGATGTCGGACCGCCAATGGTCGGGGATGATGCTCGGCGATGAGGCGTACGCGGGGAGCCGGAACTACTTCGACCTCGAGCGCGTCGTCCGGCGCATCACGACCTACCACCACGTCATCCCCACCCACCAGGGGCGGGTGGCGGAAAACCTCCTCTTCACCACGGTCCTCAAGCCCGGAGACCGGGTGCCGAACAACATCCACTTTGACACCACCCGGGCCAACGTCGAGCACAACCTCGGCGTGGCCGTGGACTGCGTCATCGACGAGGCCTACGATCCGACGCGCGAGCACCCGTTCAAGGGGAACATGGACCTCGCCAAGCTCGATCGCGTGCTCGCTGAGGTGGGGAAGGAGCGCCTGCCGCTGGCGATGCTCACCATCACCAACAACTCGGGGGGCGGGCAGCCGGTGTCGCTCGCCAACGCCCGCGCGACGTCGGAGTGGTGCCGGCGCCACGGCATCCCGCTCTTCTTCGACGCCTGCCGCTTCGCTGAGAACGCGTACTTCTGCAAGACGCGCGATCCGGAGTGCGCCGCGATGTCCGTGGAGGAGATCGCGCGCGCCTTCTTCGCGCTGGGCGACGGCTGCACCATGTCGGCCAAGAAGGACGGGCTGGTCAACATCGGCGGGTTCATCGCGACCAACGACGACGCACTGGCGACGCGGCTCTCCAACATGCTGATCCTGATCGAAGGGTTCACCACCTACGGCGGGCTCGCTGGCCGCGACCTCGCGGCGATCGCCATCGGCCTGGAGGAGGTGCTGGACGAGCGCTACTTGGCGCACCGGGTCGGGCAGGTGCGGCGCTTCGGCGAGCGGCTCGTCGCAGCGGGCGTCCCGATCGTGCTGCCGATCGGTGGCCACGCGGTGTTCCTCGACGCGCGCCGCTTCCTCCCCCACATCCCGCAGTCCGCGTTCCCCGCCCAGGCGCTCACCTGCGCGCTGTACCTCGAGGGCGGCATCCGGGCCGTCGAGATCGGCGGCCTGATGTTCGGCACGCCGGACGAGGCGACGGGTCAGTGGAGCTGGCCGGAGCTGGAGCTGGTGCGGCTGGCGGTGCCCCGCCGGGTGTACACCGACGCGCACCTCGACCACGTCGTCGACGTCTGCGCGCAGCTCCTCGCCTGCCGCGACACCATGCGGGGGCTCAGGATCGTGTCGCGGGCCTCGGTCCTTCCGCACTTCACGGCGCGCCTGGAGCCGATCGGCAGGTAGCGCTTCGCGATGCGTCGCGTCGTTCTCGTCACGTCGCTCGCCGCAATGCTGAGCGGTGCGGCGCGCGCCCAGGTCGGCCCTCCGGCCGACTCCACTCTCACCAGCATCGCGATCGGCGGTGTTCGCGTTTGCCAGCCGCTCGACAGCGTGAACGTGCTCTACCCGGAAGCCAGGGACACCATGCTCTTCGGCGTGGGCAGCGGGATCCGGTGGCCGGGCAAGATCGTGACCCTCGGCAAGGGTCAATGGCTGTTCGTCGAGGCGTCGTTCGTGGATCGGGCCCGCGTCTGGCGGATCACCACCACCAGCCCCGCCTTCGTGACCGCGAGCGGCCTGCGCGTCGGCTCCTCGTTCGCCGACGTCCTGGCCACCCGCGAGCGGATGACCTTCAGCTTCCCGGAAGGCCGCCTGCTCGTAGGCCTGCCGACGGAGCGGATCTCCTTCCAGGTGGACGACAGCTCGGCCGCGCGGTTCTCCCGCAACTGGGGCGGCCAGGCGAGTCCGCGCGCCGCGATGCCCGCTTCCGCGCGGATCCAGCGGATCCTCGTCAGCGGAAGCTGCCGGCGGGGCCGCCCTGGGACTTGAGGTCGGGGTCGTGGTGCTGCGGGCCCCTCGGCGTTAGTGTTCTTCGCACCCCAACACATCGGAGACAGGTTCCATGAGCATCGGTGCGATGCCCGGGAAGGCGTCTTGACGCATCAGATCGCGCTGCTCCGCGCCATCAACGTCGGCGGCCACAAGCCGGTGGCGATGGCGGATCTGCGGGACCTGGTCGCCGGACTGGGCTTCTTCGACGTCCAGTCCGTGCTCCAGAGCGGCAACCTCGTCTTCAAGAGCGACGGCAAGGCGGGGGCGAAACTCGAGCGGCTGCTGGAGACCGAGGCGAAGAAGCGTCTGGGCCTGGAGGCGGACATCTTCGTCCGCAGCGCGGCCGAGTGGGAGGACGTCGTCGCGGAGAACCCGTTCCACGCCGAGGCGAGGCGCGACCCCGGTCACCTGGTGGCGGTGTTCCTGAAGGACGCGCCCGGCAACGGGGCGGTGAAGGCGCTGCAGGCCGCCGTCGTCGGGCGCGAGGTCGTGCGTGCCGCGGGAAGACAGGCTTACATCGTCTACCCGGACGGCCAGGGCCGCTCGAAGCTCACCAACGCCGTCATCGAGAAGCACCTGGGCACGCGTGGCACCGCGCGCAACTGGAACACGGTGCTGCGGCTGGCCAAGCTGGTCCGCGCGGGCGGACCCTAGATCTCCTCGCGCGCCGGCTTCGGCGTCCGAGCCGGCCGCGGGGTCGGCGCGGCCTTGGGGGCCGGCGCGGCGCGGGGCGTCGGCGTCGCGCGAGGTCGGATGGCGATGCGGACGCTGAGATCTCGCGACGTGACCACCACCTCGCTGTCCGACACCTCAGTCGCCGTCGCCGCAAAGGGGCTGCGCGCTTCGATCACCACGTCGCCGAGCTGGCCGGAGTAGCGTAGCGGGCCGAACGCGCGATGCTCCCGGTACGTCAGCGGCGCCATCGGGGCCATCGGCGCCATTGGTGCCATGGGTGCCATGGGGGCCATGGGAGCCATCGGCGCCACGGGGGCGACCGGGGCCGGCAACTGCGCGTACAGCGACTCGGCGAGGCGCCAACGGACCGCGGCGCTGTCGAGCATCTCCTCGGTGCGCCGCAGCGCGATCTGGTGGATCGAATCCGAGAACCCGGCCTGGGCGCGCTGCAACTGCTGCATCGCGCGCTCCATGTACTCGTGCTGGCGCTCCAGAGCCTCCTGCGACTGCTCCAGCGCCCGCTGCTGGGCCTCGCGCGCCCGCTCCATCTCCCGCGTCATCTGTGCCTGCTGCCGCGCCTGGGCGCGCGCCAGCGCCCGGATGCTGTCCTGCATTGCGAGCTCGGCCGAGCGCGGTCGTGCGCCCGCCGTGATCCGCGTGTCCGACTCCTGGCCGTCGCGACGGTAGCGCAGCGTGACCGTCTGGCCGGGGTCGATGCGCGCGAACCGCTCGCCTCCCTCCCGCGACGTGAGCGGCTGCCCGTCGATGCTGATCAGCGTGTCGCCGGTCATCAGGCCAGCGCGGTCCGCCGGGCCGTCCGGCTCCACCGAGAAGACCATCGGCGACTCGGAGAACGTCCAGCGCGCGGCCCCGCCGGAGCTCACGACCACGGGGCGTCCGCTCCGGTAGCGGGTGGAGATGCTGGTGCTCTGGAGGCTGCAGCGGCTGCACGAGATCCCCATCCCCAGCCAGCCCTCTTCGCCCCCGGCGCTGAACGCCGCGCTCGAGCTCGTGCGGGTCGTGTCCTGCTGCGCCCGCGCCGCCGTCGCGCCGAGGGCCGCCAACGCCATCACCATCGCCAGACGTTTCACGGTCGTCGCTCCCTTGGTTAGAACCACACCACGGACCGGGAGGACGGCGCCGGCCCCTGCTCTCTGCTTCGTTCGTTCAGGCCCCGCAGCACCGCGGCGGCGAGCGGATCGTTCGGCGCGAGGTGCGCGACCTCTTCCGCCGCCGCGCCGAGCGCGGTCAGCGCCACCTGCCGCGCCTTGGCACGGGTCGGGGCGTCGGCCGAATCGTTGAGCTGGTTCAGCGCTACCAGGGCCGCGACGTACATCGTGCCGGCGCGTTCGGCGTGCGCCGCGACCTGCGCGGCGGAAGCGCCGGACGCCTGCACGCCGGATAGCACCGCCGCCGCGCCGCTCCGTGCGCCGAAGTACTGCCCCGTCGCGAACCCGCCCACGAACAGCGCGAGGGCCGCCGCGACGGCGCCCACCAGCCAGGGCGTGAAGTGCCGCCGGCGGCCGGTCGCGGTTCCCAGCGGGATCGCCAACAGGCCGCGCCGCTGCAAAGCTGCCACCACGCGATCCTCCAGCTCGGGGCGCACCGCGTGCTCCTTCGGCAGCGCCTCGAAGGCCTGCCGCTCGCCCTCTTTCAGTTCGTCGGATCCGTTCATGTCATCCACCTTTCATCGGAGCGAGCTGCGCGCGCACCGCCCGCCGCGCCCAGAAGAGCTGCGACTTCGTCGTGCCGGCGGCGACGCCCAGCTGCTCCGCGATCTCCTCGTGCGTGAACCCCTCGACGTCGTGCAGCACCAGCACCGTCCGGTACCCGTCGGGGAGCTGCGCGATGGCCCGCTCCAGATCCATCACCTCGACCCGCTCCAGCGGCGCCGGCGCGGCCGGCTCCATCTGCTCGGGGAACGCCGTCTCCTGGCGCCGCCCCCGGCGCCGCACCGCCTCGCGGGAGACGTTGAGGGCGATGGCGTGGAGCCAGGTCCCGAACGCGGATTCCCACCGGAACGTGTCCAGCTTCTCCACCGCCTTGATCCAGGTGTCCTGCACCACGTCCTCCGCGTCCGCCTCCGCGCCGCCCAGGAGCCGCAGCGCGAGCTGATGGAGCCTCGGCGTGTGCCGCCGGTACAGCTGGCGGAACGCGCCCTCGTCGCCGGCTAGGACCTGCTCGGCCAGCGCCCGGTCCGGTGAGGCCGGGAGGTCGGAAGCCGCGACGGCGTTCACCGGGACGGCTGCCACTGAGGGTGACGGCGTCTCATCTGATCCTTGGTGGCTCGGCACGGCTGGAAGGTTGTACGGGGAGCGCGGATATGCCAGAGTGGCAGCCGGGAGGTGGCACACGCCTTGCCGCCTACGTTATTGTTTATCGCGCACATAGGCGTGGTTCGCATTCGAGGCCAAATGGTCAAGAAGCACCATACGCACCCCGTTCCCCATCCCCCGCCCGCGGCATCCGAGCCTGCGGAGGCCGCCGCTGTTTCCTCGGAGGCGGGTCTGGCTGCGCCCGAAGAAGCACCTGGGCCGACGGCCCTGGTCGAGCCTGCGGCCGAGGCGCTGCAGCGGCTCGAGCAGGACTTGGCCGACTGGAAGGATCGCGCTCTCCGTGCGGCGGCCGACTTGGAGAACTTCAAGAAGCGGCAGATCCGGGAGCGCTCCGACGCCGCCACGCGCGCCCAGGGTGAAGTGATCGCCCGGGTGCTCGACGTGGTGGACGACCTGGCGCGCGTCGCCGCGCTGGATCCGTCCCAGACCTCCGCCCAGGCGTTGCACGAGGGGATGGGGCTGGTCGAGCGGAAGCTGCTCAAGGTGCTCGAGGGCGTGGGCGTCGAGCGCGTGGATCCCACCGGCAATCCGTTCGATCCGAACCTGCACGAGGCGGTGATGACGACGCCGGCGCCGAGCCCCGAGGCCGACCACTCCGTCGCCACCGTGCTCCAGCCCGGGTACCGGCTGAACGGCACGCTGCTGAGGCCGGCCCGTGTGGCGGTGTACACCTGGAGAGAGCCGGCCGCGCCGGAGGCGGCGCAGTAGCCGATGGCGCCCAAGAAGGACTACTACAGCGTCCTCGGCGTCGCGGCGTCGGCCACGCCCGACCAGATCAAGCGCGCCTATCGAAAGCTCGCCAAGAAAAACCATCCCGACGCGAACGCCGGCGACAAGGTGGCGACGGAGCGCTTCAAGGAGATCTCCGAGGCCTACTCGGTGCTCAACGACGCGGCGAAGCGGAAGCAGTACGACCAGCTCCGCCGCTACGGCGCGTTCGACGGGATCGGATCCCGGGCCCCGGGCCCCGGGGCGCGGAGTGGTGGGGCGGGGCCGGGCACGCGGTTCGACGAGTTCGACATCCGCGACCTGGGCGGACTGGGCGGGATCGGCGATCTCTTCTCCTCGATCTTCGGCGGCGAGAAGAAACGCCGCGGCGGGCCCGAGCGCGGCGAGAGCGTCGAGACGGTCGTGACGATCCCGTTCCGCGTCGCGGCGCTGGGGGGCAAGGTCCCCGTAACGGTGCCGGTGGTGGAGGCGTGCGGGACCTGCGGCGGCTCGGGCGCCGCGCCGGGCTCCTCCCTCAGCACCTGCGCGGAGTGCCGCGGCACGGGCACCATCTCATTTGGGTACGGCGGCTTCGCGGTCAAGCGGCCGTGCCCGGCCTGCCGGGGACGCGGCAAGGTCGCCGCGCAGCGGTGCCCCACCTGCCAGGGCGTCGGCGAGGTGCGGCTCGACAAGCGGCTGATGATCAACGTCCCGCCGGGCACGGACACCGGGACGAAGATCCGGCTCAAGAACCAGGGGCCCTCGGGCACCGGCGGCGCCGAGGCGGGCGATCTGGTCGTCTCGTTCGAGGTGGAGCCGGACCGCTTCTTCCAGCGCGACGGGCTCGACGTCCACTGCTCGGTGACGATCAACATCGCGCAGGCGATGCTCGGCTCGAAGCTCAAGGTGCGCACGCTCGACGGCAAGCATCTGGTGCTCCGCGTCCCGCCGGGGACACAGCCCGGCCGGAAGTTCCGCATCAAGGGGCAGGGGATCGAGAAGGGCGGCGCGCGCGGCGACCAGATCGTCGATATCCAGGTCGAGATCCCGGCGAAGCTGTCCCCCGAGCAGGAAGCTGTGATGAAGAGTTGGGCCGACTCGGCCGGGCTGAAGTACTGATCCTCTTCGGGCGGGTGCGATGCGCGTGCTGATCGTGGAGGACGATCCCGCGCTGGCGGGCGTTCTCCGGGAAGGGCTCGCCGAGCACGACATCCAGAGCGTCGTCGCCGGGACCTTCGACGACGGCCTGCTCCACGGCGCGTCCTCCGCCCTCGACGTGATCCTTCTCGACGTGCTCCTTCCGGGCGGCAGCGGCTTCGACCTGTGCCGCCGGCTGCGGCAGAAGGGCGTCACCACTCCGATCATCATGCTCACGGCGAAGGACGCGGTGGATGACCGGGTGCTGGGGCTCGAGGCCGGCGCCGACGACTACCTCACCAAGCCGTTCGCGTTCCGCGAGCTGCTGGCCCGCATCCGCGCCGTGGTGCGCCGACCGCCGGCGCTCGCGCCGGAAGTCATGCGCGTGGCGGACCTCGAGGTGGACCTGGGGCGCCGCACCGTGCGGCGTGGCAGGCAAGAGATCCGCCTCACGGCCAAGGAGTTCTCCCTGCTCGAGTTCTTCGTGCGGCACGCGGGGCAGGTGGTGGACCGCGCGGCCATCACGGCCCACGTCTGGGACGAGAACCACGATCCGTTCACCAACGTGCTCGAGGTTCTGGTGCGGCGGCTGCGGCGCAAGATCGACGACGACTACGACCCGAAGCTGATCCAGACGCTGCGGGGCGCCGGCTACCGGTTCGGCGCGTGAGCCCCGCGGCGAACGCTCCGCTGGCGCAGCTGCGGCTGCGGCTGACGGCGTGGTACGTCGGCACCTTCGGCCTGATCCTCCTGTTGCTGGGCGGCGGGCTCTTCTTCGCCATCCGGCGCCAGATCTCTCGCCAGCTCGACACGTCGCTCCACCAGGCGGTGCTGGCGCTGGAGCAGGCGGCGCGGATCCGCGAGGTCGAGTCGCGCACGACGACGGGCGCCGTCGTGGACGCGGTGGACGAGCTGCACATCCCTGATCGCACGCTCTACCTGCTCGCGCCCGACGGCACGCCGATGAAGCCGGCCACGGCCGCCGACTGGATCCGGGACGCGGCGCGCCGGGCCGCGCACGACGGACGCGCGGACCGGGAGCAGCGGGCCCCGCACGAGCAGCGGCTCCGGCTCCAGGCCGTGCGGTTCGAGGTGACGGGCCGGAAGACCTACGTCGCCGCGGCGGTGGCGGACGTGGTGGAGCTGGAGGACCAGTATTCGGCGCTGATCTACGCCTTCGGCGCGGCGGCGTTGGTGGGCCTCGTGCTCGTGGCCGCGGGCGGGTGGCTGCTGGTGCGCAAGTCCACCGCGCCGGTGGAGCAGACGATGGAGACGATGCGGCGCTTCATGGCCGACGCCGCGCACGAGCTTCGGACCCCCATCGCGGTCCTGCGCGGACGGGCGGAGGTGGCCCTGCAGCGCGACCGTGAGCCCGTGGAGTACGCCGAGGCGCTGCGGCGGATCGAGCGGGAGGCGGAGCGGCTCGGCGCGACGGTGGAAGACCTGCTGACGTTGGCCCGGGCCGACGCCGGCGAGCGGCCGATCGCGCGCGAGCGCGTCTTTCTGGATGATCTGGCCCTCGACGCCGCCACGGCGGCGCGGGCGCTGGCCGAGCGGCGCGGCGTGGAGCTGGAGGTCGGGACGTTCGAGGAAGGGGCGGTGCTGGGCGACCCCACGCTGCTGCATCAGCTGCTGATGATCGTCCTCGACAACGCCGTGAAGTTCACACCGCAGGGCGGGCGCGTGAAGCTCTCGGCGGCGGCGCCGGGCGCTCAGGCAGAGGTGGTGGTCGAGGACACGGGCATCGGGATCGGCGCCGAGCAGCTGCCGCACATCTTCGAGCGGTTCTATCGCGGTGATCCGGCCCGCGGGCGCGGCGACGGCGCCCAGGGCGCGGGGCTCGGCCTGGCGATCGCGCGCTGGATCGCCGACGCGCACGGCGCGCAGCTCCTCGTCGCGAGCGAGCCCGGCAAGGGCACCCGCGTCACCATCCGGTTCCCGCCGGTCGTGTCATCTCCCTGACAGGTATGCGGGCTAGCTTGAAGGCGATGCGAAAGCACCCCTCGAGGCCCGCGCACTTCATTCGGCTGCTCGCCGCCGCGAGCATCGCGGCCCTGGCCGTGCCGCGCGTGGCGTTCGCGCAGCAGCCGGTCACCCGAGAGCAGGCGGTGGCGGCCGCGCTGGCCCGCGGGCCGCGCGTCGCCCTCGCGGCGCCGGACACGGCGGCGGCGCGCGCGGAGCTGATCAGCGCGCGCGCGTTCCAGAATCCGGTCGTCAGCGCCAGCTACAGCAAGGACGTGCCGCAGTACCACGCCACGGTCGAGCTGCCCCTCGACTACCCGTGGCTGCGCGGCGCGCGCGTCCGCGCGGCGGCCGAGGCGAGCACCTCCGCAGTGCTTCGCTTCCGCTTCGAGCGCGCCTCCGCGCGGTTCGACGCGGAGCAGGCTTACACAGAGGCCCTGGCGTCGGCGGCGCAGGCCCTGCTGTCGCGGCACACGGCGCGGGACGCGGACAGCCTGCTCCGGATGGCGGCGCTCCGGCGCGACGTCGGGGACGCGAGCGAGCTGGACGTTCAGCTCGCCACCGTCAACGCGGGCCAGCTCGCCAACGACGCGGCTTCTGACTCGGCGGCCGCGATCGGCGCGCTGCTCGAGGTCCAGCGGGTGATGGGCCTGCCGTCCGACCAGCCCCAGATCGCGTTGGCGGACTCGCTCGCGATCCCGGCGACGGACAGCGGGGCGCTCGCGGGTCCGACGCTCCAGGTCGCCTCGGCCGAGGCGGCTGCGCGCTCCGCCGAGGCGGGGTTCGCCCTCGCGCGGCGCAGCGTCTTCGCCGCGCCCAGCCTCACCTTCGGGTTCGACACGCACGACCCGACCCCCGGCGGGGAGACCGGGATCCTGCCAACCTTCGGGCTCGCCCTGACGTTTCCGCTGTTCAACTTCAACGGCGGTGCGATCGCCGCGGCCGCGGCGGCTCGCGACCGCGCGGCGGCGGAACTGGTGGTCGCGCGGCAGGAGAGCGATGCCGCCGTTGCGCGCGCCCGCCGGGATCTCGGGGTCGCCGCCCAGCGGGCTCGGCGCGGCCGGCAGCTCGTGGCGAGCGCCGACCGCGTCGCCGCGATGTCGCTCACGGCCTACGCCGAGGGGGCCGTGGCCCTGCCGAGCGTCCTGGAGGCGCAACGCCAGGCGCGCGAAGCCTTCGGGCGCCTGATCGACGATCTCGCGGCCGCCAACCTCGCGCAGTCGGCGGTGCGTCTGTTCACCAGCTCCGAGCTCTCACCATGAAGCGTTTTGGATTTCTCTTCCTCCTTGCCGTCTGGCAACTGGCGTCTTTCACGGCTTGCGCGCCTAGTGGCGGAGATACGGAATCCGAGGTCCGCAGCGACGTCCAGGCGGTGGTGGGGGCCAAGACCGCCGTCGCGGCCGTCGGGCCCTTCACGCAGTTCGTTTCCGCCCTCGGCACCGTCTCGCCGCGGCCGGGCAGCTTCGCCGCCCTCGGCGCGCCGGGCCCGACGCGCGTGGCGCGGATCTTCGTCGTCGCCGGCCAGGCGGTGCAGGAGGGGGACGCGCTCATCGAGTTCGATCGGGCGCCGTTCGAGGCCGCCGCGCGCAGCGCCGAGGCCGCGGTGAACGTCGCGCAGAACGCCCGCGACCGCGCCGTCCGTCTGGCGGAGGAGGGCATCGTGCCGCGCAAGGACGTGGACCAGGCGAACGCCGACCTCGCCCAGGCCCAGGCTGCCCTGGTGGGCGCCCAGCGGGCGCAGGCGCAGGCCACGCTGCACGCCCCGGTCTCCGGCGTGGTGACGCGAATGTCCGCGGTCATGGGCTCCCCGGCCGACGCGACAGCGCCGCTGGTGGAGATCGCCGACCTCTCGGCGCTCGACATCATGCTGAGCCTCACGCCCGCGGACGCCGCCCGCGTTCACCCCGGTCAGCGGGTCGCCTTCTGGGCGGGGGAAACCGCGCACGGCGACTCCGTCGGTACGGGGAGCGTCGCGGACGTCGGCGCCGCGCTGGATTCCGCCACGCGCGCCGTCGAGGTCCGGGTGCGGGTCGGGCGCACGGGGCGCCCGCTCAAGATCGGCGAGGCCGTCTTCGGGCGGATCGCGGCCGGCGTGGTGCCGCGCGCCGTGACGGTGCCCGTGGCCGCACTGGTCCCGCAGGGCGAGGCGTTCCGCGTCTTCGTGGTGGACAGCGCCGGCATCGCGCACGCCCGCGACGTCACGGTCGGGGCCCGTACCGAAACGCTCGCCGAGATCACGTCCGGGCTCGCCGGCGGTGAGACCGTGGTCACCTACGGCGCCTACGGCGTGTCCGACAGCGCCAGGATCGTCCCGGCCAAGCCGTGAAGCTGTTCGACTTCCTGGTCCGTCAACGCCGCTTCATCTACCTGGCGGTGGCGTTGCTGTCCGCCGCCGGCATCGGCTCGGCACTGCTGCTCCCGTCCGCGATCTACCCGGAGCTGACCTTCCCGCGCATCGCGATCGTCGCCGAGGGCTCCTCTCTCGGCGCCCGACAGGTGGTCTTCAGCATCACGCGCCCCATCGAGGAGGCGGTCAGCGTCGTTCCCGGCGTCCTGCGCGTGCGCTCGAAGTCCATCCGCGGCGCGAGCGAGATCTCGATGTGGTTCGCGCCCAAGACCGACATGACCTACGCGCTCCAGCTGGTGCAGGCCCGCATCAGCCAGATCAGCGGCGATCTGCCGTCCGGGCTCGACGTCCGAGTCGAGCGGCTCACGCCCTCGCTCTTTCCGGTGCTCTCCTACAACCTCGAGGGCGGCGACCCAGCGACGCTGAACGACATCGCGCTCTACGAGATCAAGCCGGTGCTCTCCCGGGTGCCGGGCGTGGGGCGCGTGGACGTCCAGGGCACCGACGTGCGGGAGATCGAGGTCGTGGCCGACCCCGCGCGCCTCGCCTCGCTGGGCTTCACCTACGACGACCTGGCCGGCGCGATCCGGAAGGCCATCACCCCCGAGGCCGTCGGCCGGATCGCCGCCGACTACCGCCAGTACCTGATCGTCACCGACCAGGAGGCGCACACCCCGGAGGACGTGGGGAACGTCGCCATCGGCAACGGCCTCCGGGTGCGCGACGTGGCGGCGGTGAACCTCGGCACCGAGGACCACGTCCAGGTCATTGCCGGCGACGGCCGGCCCGCGGCGCTCCTCAACATCACGCGGCAGGTGGGGGGCAACACCGTCCAGTTGGCGGACAGCGTCGCGAAGGCGATGGCGGCGCTGGCGCCCACGCTCCCGCCGGGCGTGCACTACAAGGTGGTCTACGACCAGGCCGAGCTCGTGCGGGACGCCGTGAAGTCGGTGCGCGACGCGATGCTGATCGGTGCCCTGCTCGCGGTCGTGATCCTGCTCGCGTTCCTCCGCCACGGGCGCATCACCGCGGTGAGCGCGACCTCGATCCCGCTCACCCTGATCATCACCGTGTTCGTGATGAACCTGCTCGGCCAGACGTTCAACCTGATGACCCTGGGCGCGATGGCCATCGCCATCGGCCTGGTGATCGACGACGCCGTGGTCATCACGGAGAACATCGCGCGCCACCTCGCCCTGGTGGGGGACCGGCGCGCCGCCATCCGCCAGGCGGTGCAGGAGCTGATCTGGCCCGTGACCACCTCCACGATCACCACGGTGGTGGTCTTCCTCCCGCTGGGCCTGCTGCAGGGCGTGGTCGGGCAGTTCTTCGCCGCCCTCTCGCTGACCCTCACCATCGCGGTGCTGATCTCGCTCCTCCTGGCGCTTACGATCATCCCGCTGCTGGCGGACCAGTTCGTGAGGGCGCGCGACGTTCCCGCGGAGGCGGAGGAAGTCGCGGCAAGCTCCCAGGGGCGCGTGGCCGCGATGGCGGCGTTCCTGGCTCGCGCGCTGGACGGCATCGGCGATGGGTACATCCGCCTGCTTGGCGCGGTTCTGCACCACCCGCGCCGGATGCTCGTCGGCGCCGCCGCGCTCATCGTGGCGGGCGTGGCCGGCCAGCGCTTCGTCGGGAGCGGATTCCTCCCCGACATGGACGAGGGGGCCTTCGTCCTCGACTACTGGACGCCGGGGGGTACGGCGCTGGCGGAGACGGACAGACAACTCAGGCTCGTCGAGGGGATCCTGGCGCGGACGCCGGAAGTCACCGGCACGTCGCGGCGCACCGGCGCCGAGCTGGGGCTGTTCGCCACCCTGCAGAACACGGGCGACCTGGTGGCGCGGCTCAAGCGCCGGGGCGATCGGCACCGCTCGATCTTCCAGGTCATGGACACCGTCCGCGACGAGGTGAACGCTGCGGTGCCCACGCTGCACATCGAGTTCGTGCAGATCCTGTCCGACGTGATCAACGACCTGGCGGGCGGGGCCAAGCCGATCGAGATCAAGCTCTTCGGCTCGAATCTCGACTCGCTGGAGGCGTACGCGCGCAGGATCTCGCCGGCCCTCTCCAAGGTGGAGGGCGTGGAGGATCTGTTCGACGGCATCAGCTTCCCCAGCGCCGAGATGATGATGCGGGTGGACGGCGCGGAGGCCGGGCGCTTGGGCCTGTCGCCGCAGCAGGTCGGCGACGCGGTGAGCGGCGCGCTCCTCGGCGTGAATGCGGGCGAGGTCCGCACCCAGGACCGCGCCATCAACGTGCGGGTCCGCGCGCCGGACTCCGTGCGCTACGACGCCCTCAAGCTGGGAGCGCTGCCGGTCGCGGCGGGCGCTCGCGGCCGGGCGGCGCCGCTGGCGTCGCTGGCCACCCTGCGGCCCCTCGAGTCCCGCGCCGAGCTGGACCGCGAGAACCAGCAACAGATGATCGCGATGACGGCCGACGTGAGCGGCCGCTCGCTGGGCCAGATCATGGCCGACGTGAAGGGAGTCCTGGCCGCCCAGCCGGCGCCGTCTGGCATCCGGATCGAGTTTGGCGGGCAGTACGCCAGCCAGCAGGACGCGTTCAAGGCGATGCTGATGGTCCTCGGCATCGCGGCGGTCAGCGTCATCGCGGTGATGGTGCTGCAGTTCGAGTCGTTCGTCGAGCCGCTGGTGATCGCGCTGGCCGCCCCGGTTTCGTTCATCGGCGCGGTCGGGATGCTGCTGGTGACCGGCACGCCGCTCAACGTCTCGTCCTTCATGGGCCTCATCCTGCTGGTGGGGCTCATCGTGAAGAACGGCATCATCCTCCTCGACTTCACCCGGCGGCGCGGGCTCTACGACGGGATGCCGCTCGAGCGGGCGATCATCGATGCGGCGCGGGTCCGGCTCCGGCCGATCCTGATGACCACCCTCTGCACGCTCTTCGGGCTCTTCCCCTTGGCGCTCGCGCTCGGGGCGGGGAGCGAAATGCAGCAGCCGCTGGCGCTGGCCGTGATCGGCGGCCTGGCGCTCTCCACGCCCATCACGCTCTTCCTGGTCCCAACCCTGGTCGTGGCGATTCGCGGCCGGGACTACCTCCCCACCAAGAGGCAGTCATGAGAAACGTCACGAAGCTCGCCGCGCTCGCGGCCCTGGTCGCCATCGCCGGTGTCGCCCAGGCTCAGCGGCCGACGTACAAGCGCGAGGTTCCCCCGCGGCTTCTGCGGCAGACCAAGGTGAGCGAGGATTCCGCGCTGAAGGTTGCGCAGGCCCGGATTCCGACGGGAACCGTGAAGGCGCTGGAGCTGGAGAACGAGAAGGGCAACCTCATCTGGTCGTTCGAGTTCACCGTTCCGAACCGGCCGGGGATCTACGAGGTGAACGTCAACGCCGTGAACGGCGTGCTGGTCGGGAACGTGGAGCACGAGATGCTGCGGACGGACAGCACGCACCGCGCGGTGCCGAAGCCAAAGCCGTAGCTCGACCGTCCCGGACGGCATCCCACCGGAGGCAGTACGAGGACATTGACGGCAGTGGTGCTGGTGGGGATTCTCGCGTCGTTCGGCGCGGGCGTGGTGTCGGCGCAGGGACGCCCCGGGGCCCGGCCCCTTACCCGAGCGCAACAGCTCGTGAACAGAACCGTCGCGGCGCATCCGGAGCTTGCCGGTCTCGAGCTGGCGGTTGTGAACGACGGCGTCTGCAAGACCGTGGCAGCCACCGCCCCGGAAGACATCGGGGAGCGCTGTGACGCCGACGAGCTGGGGCCGATGCGCACGGGCGAGCCGGACGTCGAGGCGCCGAGCAAGGGCGATCCCGTCTACGACATCACCCAGGCACTCCACGACTCGGCCGGCCGGCTGATCGGTGCCGTGGGGATGGACCTGAAGCCTGCCGCCGGCCAGGGTCGGGCGGCGGTGTTGGCGAAGGCCAGGGCGATCCTCCGCGAGATGGAAGCGGGCATCGCCTCGAAAGCGGCGTTGCTCCAACAGGCTCCGTCGCGCTAGGTCACCCGCCCCCCGCCCAGCGTGGCAGCTCGACATCTAGACGGCGGACGTATGTGACCGGTGGCGTGTGCTTCTTGAAACGCCGTCGAACCTCCGGCCCGAGAAGCCTGTAGGCCTCCTCCGAGAGCGTCACGCCGCTACCCTGGAGACGGGCGGCGAAGTTGACGGTCTTGCCGAGCACGTCGTACCGCCGGGCGGTTCCGGCGCCGAAGCGGCCCGCCGCGACGGTGCCGAAGTGAATCTTCACCAGCAGCCGGCACTCCCAGCCCTGCTCTTCCATGAAGCGGTCCGCCGCGTCCTTGAGGTCGACGAGCGCGAGCACGCCGCGCTCGGCGCGCTTCGGCGGGAACACCGCCAGCATCCCGTCCCCGATGAACTTCACCACGCGCCCGCCGCCAGCCGCGATCCGCGATCCGGCGAGCGCGTAGTACCGGTCCATCACGCGCGCCACCACCAGGTCCTCCAGCCGGTCGGCCTGGGCGGTGTACCGGGTGAAGTTGGTGAACGCGACCACCATGCGCGATGTCTTCATCGTCCGCGCTCGCGGCGGAACACGTCGGTGCTGACGTACCGCAGGCCCGAATCCACCATGATCGTCACGACCGTCGCGCCGCGACCCAGTCGCTCGGCGACCCGGAGCGCCGCCACGACGTTGGCGCCGGACGACGTGCCCGCGAAGACCCCCTCCTCGCTCGCGAGGCGCCGCGCCATCGCCTTCGCGTCCGCCGTGGATACCGCCATCAGCTCGTTCACCTCCTCGGGCTCCCACAGCGGCGGCACGAACCCGATGCCGATGCCGTCGATGCCGTGGCTGCCGCCGGGGCGTCCCGCGAGCACCGCCGACTCCGCCGGCTCCACCGCCACCACGTGGATTGTCGCGCCGCGCCTCCGGAGCCCGCGCGTCGCGCCGTGAATCGAGTGGGCGGTCCCCACGCAGTGGACGAAGGCGTCCACGCGCCCCTCGGCCTGCTCCCAGATTTCCTCACCGAGCGGGATGTAGCCCCCCAGCGCGTCCCTGTTGTTCAGTTGATCGCACCACCAGTGGCCGGGACGGCCGCCGAGCGCACGCGCCTCCTCGATCATCTGCCGGACCACCTTCTCGGTGATCCCGCCGCCGCCGCTCCGCACCAGGGTGATCTCGGCGCCGAGGGCCTCCATCATCAGCCCCTTGTCCTGGCTGAATGCGTCGGAGAAGACGATGCGCGCCTTGTAGCCTTTGGCCGCGCAGACGAAGGCGAGGGACACACCCGTCGTCCCACCCGTGTACTCCACGACCGTGCCGCCGGGACGAAGGCGGCCGTCGGACTCCGCCGCATCGATCGCGGCCACGGCCATCCGGTCCTTCATGCTTCCGGTGGGGTTGGCGTACTCCAGCTTCACCAGCACGCGGGCGGCGCCGGGCGGCGGGAGCCGCTTCAGCTCCACCAGCGGCGTGTGGCCGATCGCGTCGAGCACGGTCATGGGTTGCCTCCCGGCCGTAGCGCGGCGACGTCGCCGCACAGGCGTCGCACCTGCTCGTCCAGGATGGTGAGGGCAGGGGGCAGCGCCGGCTCCCCGGCGTGGGCGCGTCGCAGCGCATCCGCCGCGCCGGCCATCTCGGCCACCTGGGCCTCGAGCAGGGACTGAACGCCGGCAGCGGGCCCGCCTGCCGCCGCCTGGCCGGCTACGCGGGAGCGTTCGGCCTGCAGCTGGTCCCAGAGGGCCGTGAGGAACCGCTCCGCCGCCGCGGGATCCGTCTGACGGAGTGCGTACCAGACTTCGTAGGGCAGGGAGGTCTCCTGCCGGATGCGCGCGCCGCGTCTGCGACGCAGGGCGACCAGGCGCCAGAGCGCGAAGCCGCAGGCGCCGGCGATGACGACGAGTGCGAGGGGGATCAGAGCGCGTGCCATGACATCTCCCGAATGCGGGCGGTCACGCCGCCAGTCCTGCACGCAGGAGCCGCGTCACTCCTAGCGCCACGAGCAGCGTGCCGGCGGTGAGGCCCAATGCAACCACCGGCGACGGCGGACCCCAGACGAGGGCGGACAGGCCTGCCGCCGCGGCGAGCGAGACGGTCCAGGCGGCGAGGACGCGAGAGGCCCAGGGGCGCCACCCGAAGGTCGTCAGCACGCTGAGCAGGCTCAGGAGTCCGCACGCCACCTGCACGACGGTCTCGAGCTTCTGCCCCAGATTGCGGGACCGGGGGATCTGGCGGACAGCACCCGACAGCGCCCCCCAGGCCACCGCCAGCAGGACCAGCGTGGCGAGTGCCAGGAGGATGCGCCGCCCCACCCGGCGCAGCCTCACGCGAGTCGGCGGACGTCAGCTTGAGTGGCCACCTCTTCCTGCTCCTCCGCGCCGAACACCACTGCGGCCGCGCCCGCCCGCCACACCTGATGCCCTAGGCCCGACTCGGATGAAGCACGGTGAAGTATCCGTAGCCGGCCGCCAGGAGTCCATAAATCACGACGTTGGACCAGCCGACCGCCGTCATCTGGCCGCCAAGCTGGACCGCGAGCGACGCCAGCAACCCCACGCAGTCCTGTATCAGCAGCGCCAGCGCGATCGCGCGCCGTGTCTCGACCGCTGTCGACTGGCGACCAAACCACATCAGTGTCGCAAGGCCGAGGAGTGAGCCACCCAGGAGCCGGGCTGTCCAGACACCCGCCGCGTCGAGCGGCAAGCCGTAGAGCGCGCACAACTGACGAGGCACCAGCGTGCAGGTCAGCCCGAAGAAGACAGCCAGGATCACATTGATGGTGAACAGGCGGCGTAGGCTCATCCGGCATCCTCCCATCTGGCGCGCGGGTCAGGCCGGGCCCCGTACATGAAGTAGAGATTGACCCCTCTGGCGTAGACCGCCGACGAAAGGACTACATCCGAAACGCGATCGGTTGAACTGAATCCGAGCGCCAGTGCATCGTAGTTGTCGTATGCGAGTTGATTGGCCGTCGGAAGTCTCTTGCGCACGGCGGAGAGAGCCACCCGTGCGAGCGCCCGGCCGCTGCTGGCGCCGGTCAGGCAGCACCGCGGCTCGGCGGTGCGCTGAACGGGTTTTCGTCCGCCGACGGGCCGTAGATCGCGGGCAGCGGGACGCCCAGCAGCCGCAGATAGACACACAACTCGCCCCGGTGGTGATACCAGTGGTTGAACATCAGCGATCGCGCCAGTGTGAGTCGGGGCACGGCAAAGAGCTCCTGACTGCCAACCCGCGCGTGGTATAAGCCGGACGCCTGCTCCTCATCCAGCTGTGCCAGCCAGCGGCGCGCAGCCGCTACACTCTGCTCCAGCGCCGGGAGTAGCTGTCCCGCTTCGACCGAGGCAGCCCCACCGAAATCCACGACCGCAAAGTCGACCCCGTCCGCCGCGAGATGTGCCGCGAACGCACCCGGGATCTGCGCCACATGCAACGCGAGCTCTCCCAGGGTCATGGACTTCGGGTGTGGCCGCCAGGTGAGACGGTCGCTCGGCACGCGTTCGAGGAGCCGCCGGGTGGCGTCAGCCTCTTGCTCCAATTCTGCCAGCAGCGGGGTAGCAGTGTTCACCATGACGCATGCCTCCAACGGTGGCCTGATGAAATGCGCTTCAGCGGCGGACGACTGCCGCCAGCCACACGACACCTGCAGTACTTCAGGTCAACTGTCCAGCTACACCGCTCCACGAGCCGCGTGCCCGCCAGCTGGAGGTGCGGGGTAGGCAGCTCCTAGGGATTGCCCTCGTCGAAGAACAAGAGGAAGTCCGTAGCTGGCGGCGTTCGGCCCATCTGCCGCAGCAGCGTGACGACCTGGCCTCGGTGGTACGACGAGTGGTTCACGACGTGCTGCATCATGTGCACAAGGGCATACTCCCAGCGCTGGCCTTGTAGGTTCACGTAGGCGATCCGCTCGCCGAGACGGTCCTCTGTCAGCCCTGAGATGAAATCCTCTCGGTCGCGTTCAACGTCAGCCCAGCGGCCTTCGATCGCCGCTACATCCGGGTACTGGTCCCCGTCGAACACTTCCTTGGGGGAAGTGCCTTGCCACCTCCGAAGCCATAGCCACTCCGCCCACAGCGTGTGGACGAGCGTGCCCCGCACGGACCCATGGCTGGTGCCGACCTCCCGCGTAAAGTCGGCAGGGGCGAGCACACGACTGGCCGCGAGGAGCCGATGGTTGGCCCACCGGCTGTAGGAGAAGAAAGTGCGAATCTCTTTGAGGTTCACGCGATGCATCTCCTGGGCTGCCTTATGAACCGCTCCCGACTACCGGGCCGATGACCTGTTCAGGGCTGCAGCGGCGCGTATGAGCGTCTTGAAGGCATCCCCATCCATTTCATCACCCTCATGGAAATCGATCGCGCGCCTGGCGTTGCCTTCAAGGCTGGAGTTGAATAGCCCTGAAGGGTCCTTGAGCGAAGCGCCCTTGAAGAAAGTCAGCTTCACGACGCTCTTGTACGTCTCGCCGGTGCAGATCAGTCCATCGTGAGACCAAACCGGAACGCCTCTCCACTTCCACTCCTCGACCACCTCAGGGTCGGCCTGTTTGATGAGAGCGCGGACATGGGAGAGCGTCTTGCCCCTCCAGTCATCCAGTTCCTTGATCCTCGCGTCGATCAGCCGTGCAGGGGATCCGCCCTTGGTCGTTGCGCTCTTTCTCATATTGTCTGCACCTCATTCGGCCGTTCTTCTATCTTGGGAAGTACCAATCACCAATTGGTCATGACGGGGAACAAGAGAGCTAGGGGCATGGAGAAGGTGAATCCGGCGCGGCTTGGCACGAGAACATAACGCTCCCCGCTCCGGCGCTGAAGAAGCTCGTCCAGACCGGCTGTCGGTCCAACGACCGGCAATGCGCTGCGGCGCGCCAGCGCCGGCAACTCCATTGTCCTGCTAGGCGCCTCGGCACGGTTCGGCCCGTGCAGCAGGGTCAGACGCAGATTGCCTCGTGGGGCGGATCGAATGTCGCCAAACCAGGAATAGCACGGCTGCCGCCACGAAAGGTACGGCTGGAGCGCCGCCGCGCCAAAGCCCATACGCCAAGGCCGTGAGAAGGCCGATGGCGAACGCGCCCATAACCGCGACCGGCCGGAGCCCCAGCCGGAGAAGCGCCGTAGCGGCGACTCCGCCGATGAGAAGATCGCCGATACCGACGATCGGAACGACGCGATTGCGAATCGGAACGACCAGAGTGAGATACAGCAGAAAGTCGCTCGTACCCTCTCGATACCGCTCGACAAGCATGCGAGAAACGCCACCCGACACCGACAGCATGTCGACAACGGCTGCAACAATGAGGAACGCGGTGACTGCTCCCGGAGTCCGGAGTCCGCGTTCGAGTAAGAGGACACCGCCGACGGCTCCCGTGAGAACAGCGAGGTCCATCACGGGCCAGGCCGATGGCCGAAGGACCAGAACCGCGCAATAGGTCAGCAGGCAGCAGCCTGCCAGAGGTTTCGTCCAGGAAGGCGCGATACGAGGAACCCACCTCGCCGCCAAGACGACAGCAACGAGGCCGCCCAATGTCACGAATGCCGCCAAGATCGAGAAGAGTGAACGAGACATATCCGCTTGACCCCCTCGAGTGCGCCTGACGAAGTGCCCCTCAGCGGCGGGCCTTCACCCGCCAGCCACACAACACCTGCATTCCCTCAGCTCAACTGTCCAGCCACCCAACTCCACCAGCCGCACGCGCCCGGCCGCTGCTGACGCGGGTTAGACGCACTCCAGCGATTGGACTCCGGGAGACGCTTGTCCTTCTTGAGGGGGCGGAAACGCGGACGTCCCGGCTCGTGCCCCCGTCCCTGACCTTGGCTGCTATCGGAACTCATGCCTCCAGGACGTGCACTTGCTATCCCGCTCCGCCCTGCCAGTCATCTCCGCCACGGTGATCTCAACCGCAGAGCACTTCGCCACCTCTTCGGTAGTGAGCTCCTTCGCGTCTCGCTGGAGACAGCGGTTGAACGTGCTCAGAGCCCGGCGACGCTCCTCAATGTCGTCAATGATCCGTGCCCTCCCGTAGCAGATCACGCTGTCACTGTTCACGTGGCAAACCGCGCCCTGCGGGTGGCGAACCACCTCGCCGAACTGGCGGGCAACTGTGAAACACACACGAGGATTTGACCGGATACAATCCAACTTCTTGCCTGCCGGAGCACCGTGGAACAGTATCTTGCCCGCAACATAGCCGTAGGTCAGCGGAACGACGTATGGCTGCCCGCCGACTGACAGCCCCAGGTAGCCGACTCGCTCCTCAGTGAGAAGAGTCTCCATTTCCCGACGTGATTTGCCGAGTACGTCCGGAGAGGCCATCTGCTGCCTCCTGAGAAAGTGGAGCGGCGGCTATGCACCCTACACCCGCGAGCCACTGGCGTCCGCCTGACGAAGTGCGCCTCAGCGGCAGGCCTCACGCCCGCCAGCCACACAACACCTGCCATACCTCAGGTCAACTGTCCAGCCACCCAACTCCACCAGCCGCACGCGCCCGCCCGCTGCTGACGCGGGTTAGGCGGCACCGGCCAGCGGCGCCACCCTCACGCTGGCCTGCCCCCGTTCACTCGGCGCGGGCGCGTCAGCCAGGCGACAGCGACGGCCAGCGCGAAGAGCGCAACGCCGGCTGCCGGGTTGTTGTGCAACAGCGCCAGAGACAGCACGACCGCTGTCCCCACGGAGCAGCCGAGCACGACGGCCCCGTAGAATGGCATCCATGGCGAGAGCACGAGCAGGGCTCCCGTCACATCCAGCGCCCCAGTCAGGTAGCGGAACCACTGACCCCAGCCGATCGCTGCGAACAACTGGACCGTCTGCGGTTGCGACGTGAGCTTAGCAGCACCTATGACGAGAAACGCCACGCCGAGAAGCGCCCTGAGGACCCAAGTTGCGATTGAGCGTGGCGTGCCCGTTGATGCCGGGGTCATGTGTTTTCTCCGTGCCGCCTAACGAAGTGCACCTCGGCGGCGGGCCTGACGCCCGCCAGCCCCACAACACCTGCACTCCCTTAGGTCAGCTGTCCAGACGTCAGTCTTGAGCCGGTCGGGATTACCGACTGTTCTGCTCCCGTGGCCGCTGACGCTCGCCTCACGCATCCGCGTTACCTTGCTGGCGGACCCTAGAGAGAGAACCCTATGTCCGTTCGCACCAGATGTGGTTTCCTCCTCGCGATCGCGGTTGCCGGCGCGCTTCCCGCGGCGGCGCAGGAGACGGTGTTGCTTCGACTCGACCCGCCGGTCGGCCAAGTGACCCGCCAGCGCCTGGAAAGCAAGATGTGGATGCGGAGCGGGACCGTCATGCCGAGCGACACGACCGCGCCCAACTTCAGTCAGGTGATGTTCAGCACTCAGACTGTGGCGGCGGACGAGGCAGGGATCCGCACGATCACCACCGTGATTGACTCGTCGCGACTGGAGATGGGTCCCGGTGCGCCTCAGCTGGGGGCAGGGGCGGATTTGCTCAAGGGTACGAGGACGATCCAGCGGGTGAATGCCGACGGCGATCTGCTCTCGTCCAGCACCGTGCCTGGCCCTAATGCCCCGCCCATGATGGTGGGACAGATGGGCGGTTTCGGAGCGCCCCCGGGGCAGCAACGCTATCCGAAGCACCCGCTGCGAGTCGGGGATACGTGGACGGACACCACGACGCAAAGTGGGCAGGGTCGCTCGGCGACCACCGTGACCACGCTGCGGGTGGAGCACATCGAACAAAGCGCCGGCTCTCAGTTGGCCACCATATCCGTGAAGGGTGGCAGCAGCGTCCCGGCGGACAGCGCACATGCGACCAGCGTCACTGGGGAGCTTACCGGCGAGATGGTCGTGGATGTCACCCACCGCCGCATGGTGAGCCTCATGAACGAGAGTCGCACGCGGATTGATTCCCCGAACGGTCCGCAGTCCTCCTTCATGCGGATGACCATAACCCTGATCGAACCCTGAGGTGCCGGCCGGCGCTCCTCGACACTCTCGCGTGCCAGTCTAACGTTGGGACCGGCGCGCCCGGCCAGCTGCAGGCGCGCTCAGGCATCACTCCCGTGCCTCCCAGCTAGTGTAGTGTCGCCAAAGTCGCTTGGGCTTTGCGGACCTTGGCGAGAATGTGGGTGACGCGGGCCGTCCAGACGAACGGGGTCGGGGCGACGTTGCGGCGGTCGATATAGGCGAGGATC